>ENA-OZGR01000500-OZGR01000500.1-human-gut-metagenome-genome-assembly--contig:-NODE-500-length-16393-cov-10.834068_pt1 | contig 16393 bp, 10 predicted proteins | sample MGYA00244660_ERZ653666 | MGnify/ENA primary metagenome ERZ653666 (study PRJEB26926, sample SAMN06165280) | human gut metagenome | biome: ENVO:00009003; feature: ENVO:2100002; material: ENVO:00002003...
GATAATCTCAACAAAAAAAATACTAAATTAAATAATTTCTAAATAATTTAATTTTTCCAATAAAATATGAATTATTCTCAATTTTATTAAAATTCTTTTCCGGCTCAAGACTGAAAAAAACTGTCATGATTAAATTATTTGAAGAAGAAGTATAACCAATTCATTATGAACAATTTTAATTATTATTTCCATTAATTTCTCTCATGTCATTCCGGTGAACGAACCGGAATGAGAATCATCTAAAATCTCGGGCGCCGTGATTGTCACGAACGCATAACCATCTAATCATTAAAAAAATAAAAAAGCATGAAATTAAGACTCCCACATATGCTGCTGGCGGCTGTTATCGCCTGCCTTGGCAGTTTCTCCGTTGCTACGGCAGCTGACTATGCAGTCAACAGTGCCGATGAATTCGTTACGGCCTGGAACCAGGCTGCCGCTTCCAATGAAGCTTCAACCATCACGATTACCGTACCTTCCGGCTCCGACAATATCACGCTGACCCAGGAACAACGAGCCCAGTTGAACGCCATCTCCGGGACGGGCAATGTTACCGTCCAAATGGCGGACGCCAGCAACCAACTGATTAATTTCAATTATGATCTGGTTAATAACCAGGTCAGCTTTAACGACATCACCCTAAAAGAACTCCCGGGAAGCGACAATGACATTGTGGTGGCGAATGCTTCAACTACCACCACTATTGACGGCAGGAATATTGCCATCAAGGGTGCGAATGATGCCGCCAATCCCAGGACAGTGGGAGCCACCGTCACCTCCACGAACGGACAGGTAGGCATCGGCGACAATGTTTCCATGGAAAAAGCCGTTACCGTCACCGGCCAGGCAACTCAAACCGTAGATCCGGCAACGCCGCCGACAGGACAAGCCTATACCAGGACGACGTACAATACTTACAATAATTCCAACGAACAGGCCGTGGTCCTGGGCAACAACGTCACGATGCAGGATACCGTAACGGCGACTGGTCAAATCGTCAGCGATCCGGCGTCCAAAGTTGCGCTGAACGGAGATGTGACCTCCACGGCGGGAATCGGCACCGTAACTACGGAACAGTTTGACGCCTCCAACACCCAGACCGGCAAAACCGTCATCGACTCTATGGATGACAGCGTCTCCGGCGGCATCATTCTTGGAGAAACCACAGCCGGGGCCGTCACCCTCAAAACTGAGGGCGGCAATATTTCCCTGGGAGACAATTCCATCCTGGATGGCACTACTGTTTCCGCAGAATCCGCCGACCTGAACAAAACCGTTTACAGCAATGACGGAGGCAGCTGGAATACCATCGCAAGCACGGAAAAGCTGGGCACCATCGAAGGCAGCGTCACGCTGGGTGAAAATACTACCGTCAAGGGAAATTCCACCCTGACGGCGGATGACAATATCGCCATCGGCAACAACAGCGTCATCACCGGCAATACCGCCGCTGACGGCGTGATCTCCGCAGGTGGCCAGATTTCCATCGGGGACGGTACCCAGGTTTTGGATAACACCGCCACCAGCGACGGCAAAGCCGCCATCAACCTGGCGGACGGGCAAACCCTGTACATCGGCTCCGGAGCAATCCTTTCCGGCAATACATCCAACGGCGTTTCCGGTTCCGTGCAGGCGGGCCAGAACACCCGGATCAACGTTTATACGGACGCCACCGCCTATACCTTCATCAATGACGGCATCTCCACCGCGGCCGCCTCTTCCACGGCTGACGCCGCTCCGCTGGTTGCTGACCAGACCGTCATGACGAAGACCGGAGCGGGAACTCTCGTTTACGGCGGCACAGGAACCACCGATACGTTCGGAGGAACCTACCAGCAGCTTGAAGGCAACCTGATCATCGGCCATGCCACCTTCGGCGCCGTTGACTCCGCCACCGGAAAAGTCGGTCCGCTCCAGTCCATCGACGGCGCCGTAATGGGGACGGACGATACTGTTTACGACATTCGGACGGGACAGGTGACCCTGGCGAAGAATTCCACCATGAAGGGAGCTTCCGCCACTTTCGGAGGCGATTCTACCTTGCTGCTGAGCGACGGGGCCGTACTGGACTTCGGCACTCCCGCCACGTTCCAGGATAATTCCCGCGTAGGCATCCAGGTATCCGACGCCAGCGGCAATCCCGTTCCGCTCGCCCAACTCCGCAAGGGCACGGAAAGCGTGACGGTCACGCTGAACGGCACGGACATTTCCGGACGCCTGCTGAACAACGTATTCCTGAGCACCACCATGGCTCCGGGAACGGCGGAAGGCACCACCACCATCACCCAGGATATGAAGGGCATTGACGGTCCCATGTCCGGCTACAACGGCAACGTTTACACCGTAGCGGCCGCTCTGGAAAACAACCGTCTGAATGTGGCCGCCGGTTCTCCCGCCGCCCAGTTCTATGAAAACCTGTTCCGGGCCACGAGCGCGGATGAAGCGGCCCGCATCATCCAGTCCGTCAGCGGTGAACACGTGGTGAATTTCACTTGGGCAGCCAGCCGCACCGTGCGGAACTTCGCCGACCTGGGGCGCATTCAATCCGCCGCCTCCATGGCACGCCAGACGGAAGACACCGTTGAAGTAGTGGACGCCAAGGGTTCTCCGATCGCCCGCAAGACAATCGCCAGAGGCAACGGCAATATCTGGGTGGGCGGCATGGGAATCTGGGATGACCAGGATGCCCGCGACGGTGTTTCCGGGTATAAGTACAATGCCGGCGGTTATGCCGTAGGCATTGACTACAAAGCCGCTCAAGGTTCCCTGATCGGCATCGCCGCCGGTCAAAGCTTCGGCAGCTTCAAGGATAAGACGGGCATCGGCGCCGACTACGACGTCGATTCCTTCCTGGCCATGATTTATGGACGCATGCATCCCTTCAGGGACAGCAAGTTCACGCTGGACGGCTACGGCGCCTACGGACGTTCCCGTTTCAAGGGCGATTCCTACATGATGGGTTCCGCCGCCAATGGCAGAGCAGATACGGACACCTTCAGCGGCGGCCTGTACGGCACCTGGACGGAACGTTTCGCGCTCGGCAAAGCCTTTGTAACGCCTTACACAGGTATTGAGTTCATGACGTCCGAACTCAAGGGATTCTCTGAAAGCGGGCCTTATGGGCGCACTTTCGCCCACGCCCGGGCCCAGAACTGGACCATTCCTGTCGGCATTACGATCGCCCGTGCCTACCAGACGGACGGAGGCACCACCATCACCCCGGCCTTGACGGTAGCCGTAGCCCAGGATGTGAGCCGCATGAATCCGAAATCCAATGTCGCCGGCCCCCTCGGAACCTGGAACGCCCGCGGCGTCAATGTTGGCCGCACCGCATTCCGTTTGAATGCCGGCATTGATGTGCTCTTCTCCAACCAGTGGGGAGCACGCGTCTGCTACCAGTTCGAGACCCGCAACAAGCTGACCGCCCACGGTATCAACGGCGCCCTCAGCTATACGTTCTAAGTAGGAGAGCGCTCCAGCGCATGCTTTTACTTGGTTATGGTAGGCCCTTTCCCGACCCGCGCGGGAAAGGGTTTTCCGTATGTTTCCGCGTCCGTTCTTTTAATTCCTCTGCGGATTCCAAATCCGTACCCATATAAAAATGTTTCGTTGTAATAGGGTAAATGGATGTTGTATTGCATGGTGGTCTATTTTCTCATTTCTGATTTGTTATTATTCCAGTTATGTGTCTCCCTATTATGAAATTCCCGTAAGTTGTGATCCCATTATTTATCATCTCATGGGACGCGGAATGATGGAAGGGTTGATGCCTTATCGGGATTTGTTTGATCAAAAGGGGCCCTTCATTTTTTTGATATATGGCTTTTCCTACACCTTGTGTGGTTCTTACTGGCTTGTATTCGTTCTTGAGGTATTCGCAGTGACGGCCTCCATGATCTTTTGTTACAAGGCGGCCCTTCTCTTCGTATCTGGAAAAAAAGCGTTTATCGTTTCGCTGCTCATCCTTTATTCCATGTGCAGTTTCCACTATTATGCAGGAGGAGGTCATCCCTCCGAATTTATTCTGCCTTTCCAGTTTGCCGCGATTTATGGAGTGTGCCGCCTGTATCGGGATCCCGATCGCTTCGTAAGAACGGGCGTGGTGTTTGGCGCGGGCATCGGGATGGCGCTTCTGTTGAAATTCAACTTGGCCGCTTTTTGGTTCGTTCCCTTCCTGTATGTCCTATATCGTGCGCGGATGACCGGGAAGGCATGGATTTTTACAGGAAGCGTGGGAGGAACGCTCCTGTTGATGCTGACGCCCTGCCTCTGGTATTTTTACAGCCGCGGCGCGTTGCTGGATTTATATGAAGGATACATTGTTTTTAATGCCGGTTACGGCGCCGATGCGGTATCGTTCAAGGAGATGTGCCGGAATTATTCCCAATGGGTGAAAAGGGATATCATGTATCCTAGCATGTTGATGTACATCGTGGGAGGAGCGGGGGTGATTTTAAGCCGGATGCCCGCCAGGGAAAAGATTTATTATACAGCCGCTTTTCTGATTACCTGCATGGGCGTCCAGGGAAATGGAAAGACGCATTTCAACCATTACGCCCAGACACTTATTCCCTTCGCTGCTGTGGGATACCTGGTGGTGGCCAGGATGATCCATGTGGAAGAGGTTGTTTCCCGAAAGTGGCGCCGATGGCTTTTTCCTCTGGTTGTTGCGGGAGTGATGGCTTGCACCTTCCTGAATTGCGTGGATTTTTCATGCAGAAGCCGCGCCCGCGAATGGATGTCCGCTTTTGCTCTTCCAGATACCAGTGATGAACCGGGGGGGGAGAATGCTTGTGCAGTCCTTGGGCGGCATGCCGTATGGTTTTACTGTGTCAATGGTTTGGTGCCGCCCATACGCACGTTTACGATTTGCGCTTCCGACAAACAGGGTGCAGAACGGGAAAGGATGCGTCAGTATCAGGAAATCCGCCGCGGAAAGATAGACTATGTGGTGATAGCGGGAGAATACTTCAAGCCGGACAACACGGAATCTCCCTCCCTGAGGGCTATGCGGGATTTGCTAAGTACGGAATATTGCCGGGAACGATCCTTTTTCAGAGAAGTGACGAACTTGGATATTTACCGCCGTGTGAAGAGGGATTAATGCCCCAGTTCTTCCATGATGCGTTCTGCAAGAGCCCGGGGAGAGTCGGAAGGGGAAGCCGGAAGTTTCCGGAGCCATTGTTCGCGTTTCAGCCAGGTGCGCTGCCGTTTGGCGTATTGCCGGGTGGCGAGGGCCAGCTGGATCTGGCAGTTTTCACGGGAGATTTTCCCGCGCAGCATGCTTCGTATCAATGCCAGGCCCAGGGTGCGTTCCGCTGTGGCGGAGCATGGGCCGAGGGAAGCCGCTTCCTCCACCGCACCCTCCTGCATCATGCGTGCGGTACGGAGGGCGATTCTTCCGTCCAGTTCAGGGACATCCCTGCTGATGACCCAGCCGGGCCCGCGTGGCGGGGCCAGCCAGTTCCTCTTCCAGAAGGAAAGCGGTTTCCCTCCGGCAAGGACGATTTCCAGATTGCGTTCCACATAACGCCGGTTGGCGGCATCCGTCGAGGCCGCTCCTTCCGGGTCCAGGGAAGAGAGCCTGGCGTATAGCGCTTCCGTGGAACAGTTCGCGAAAGCGGCGCGGAGAGCAGCGTCCCCCGGCGGCGCTTCCGACAGGCCGTGGGAGAGGAATTTGAAGTACAGGCCGGAACCGCCCGTGACGATGGCGATTTTTCCGCGTGCGTGAATTTCTTCCATGCAGCGCATGGCGCGGTGGTAGTGTTCCGTGGCATTCCAGTTCTTTTGGACCGGAATGATGGAAACCATGTGGTGGGGGACCCGTTCCCGGTCTGCCGGGGAAGGCGCCGCCGTCAGGATGGGCAGCTCCCGGTACACCTGGTAAGCGTCGGAACTGACGATTTCTGCGTCCAGCATCTCCGCCAGTTCCACGGCTACCGCGGATTTGCCCGATCCGGTGGGACCTGCCAGAAACAGGGTCATGGGAAGTGTTGCCTGATGGGGTGGAGAAGATTCAATCATCACGTGGAGTAATGGCGGATAAAGTTTGTTGTTCCTGTGAAGCCCTAAAAGCTGCTCCTGCTTAAAAGCTGTTGGAGGAAGCGGAAAAGCGGAGGCGAAATGGCTTCATATCCCAGGGCGTTGAGATGGAGGCCGTCCCAAGTATAAAGGCTGGCGTCTTTTCCCGGAAGGAAGAAATGGAGGGGGAGGACATGGACATTTTCTCCAAAGTCGTGTTGCAGCAGACAATTCCTGAAGGTTTCCATGCGCGACCCTTTTTGTGCGATGAGCGGGGGAATGACAATGATGGCGGTCGTTTCCGGGCTGTAAATCTCCCTGATTTTTTTGACGATGGCCACGTTTCCCTGAAAAGCCGTCCATCCCAGGCTTTTTTGTACTCCCAGATTGTTGACTCCCGAATACAGGACGATGATTCTGGGCGCCAGCGGGCTTGTCAGGCCGTCATTGAGGCGCCAGAGCAGGTTGCCCGTGGTCTCGCTCCTGGTTCCCAGGTTGAGGCATCCCAGAGGGGAAAACCAGGTTTCCCAGGAATGTTTCCCTTCTTTCAGCCAGAATTCCATGGTGGAGGAACCCAGGAACAACACGGGGGCATGGGGATTCAGCCGGGCATTGCGTTTGTCCTGCCGGTGTTTTTCCAGCAGGGCGCCCTGTTCCGGGGAATAGGGAAGGGGATGGACAGCCAAATGGTAGCGGTAGGCGTGTTTGGCGCACCAGACGGCGCCTAATGCGGCCGGAACGGTTAAAAGAAGAAAGAGGATACAGGCCTTAATTTTTTTTGGGAACATGGGTGATGCGGTCGTTGGCGACGTAGGGCAGGCAGGCCGGGAAGAATTTTCTCAGGAAAAGATAGAATGCGACGATCAGGAAAATGATGGCCGGTATTAATACAAAGGGAGCGAAAAAGGATTGTTTCCAGATGTGGGAGGGGATCAGCATGATCAAAGGATAATGAAGAACGAATATCAGGAAACAGGCGGGAGCATAGTTGGACAGCTTTCTGGCAACGGGAATTTTCTTTTCCAGCCAGATTCCAAGGGTCATGAGAAGAAGCGCCCCGAAGACTGGGCAGAGGGAATTCAAACGGACAGCCGGCCAGGAGATATTCCATACTCCATAGGATGCCAGTATTTTGTGCATGTTCCATTCCGGGTTATTCTGGCAAACGCTCAAGTAATTGGTGATGCTGAGCAGAAACCCGGTTCCTACGGCGAGCAGAACGAGGGGAGTAAAGGAATTTTTGTAAACGTGTTTTACTTCAGCCAGTTTGATGGAAGACAGGAAAAGGCCCAGACTGAACAGGGAGACGGTGGATGGAGCAAGGGTAATCTTGTTGGCCGGCACGGGGTATTGGAGCCAGTCCGTGCTGAAGCAGATCAGGATCAGGACAAAAACCGGATATTTCAATTTCAGCAGGATGGGGGAAATGAGGGAACAGAGAATGATATCCCTCAAAAACCATGTGGGAGGGGAAAAGGGTTCTCCCGCCAATCCATTGATAGAAAGAGGAATAAAATCGGGAGTGAAAAGGGAACGGAAGCCTGCAAGGTTGCATAAGTATTCCGGCAGTCCCATATTCATGATTCCCGGATGGAGGAAAGAGATGACTATATTCCAGAACAGAAAGGGAATGAGAAGCGTATAACCCCGTTTGAACGCTTTGTTATAGGAATTATTCCGGCCCATGAAATAGCCTGCCAGAATCAGGAAAAATGCCACGCGGCCGTTGAAAACCGGAAGCTGGAACAGGCTGGCGAAAGAGAAGGCCGGCGCGTGGACGCATACAATCAGGCATGCCGCGAGGAATCGGGATATGTCAATCCAATGTTCCCGGGATGAGGGTAATAAAATTGTAGGATTTTGCGGTGTCATGAAAGAGTCTGCCTTTGGAGCCCCCTGAGGCAGGCAGGGGAAATGCTCAAGGGCAGATGGCTTTTTGTGTTTCCCGGGGATGTTTGAGACGTTCGGGGAGCGGTTTATTTACTGCGGGATTTCCGATGGCCAGGCAGCCGGGAGGCACATCCCGGGTGACGACGGCTCCTGCGGCGACTACGGAGCCGGAGCCGATGGTGACTCCTTTCAAGATGGTGGCCCTGGCGCCGATGAAGCATCCTTCCCCGATGGAAATGGGTTGTCCCTGTTCGGGTTTCCCCAGGGTTGATCCCCACCTGGCGCCGCTCCGGGGATAGTGCATGTCGTTGTCCAGAATCAGCGCGTCTGCTCCTATCAGCGTGTGGCGGCCGATGCGGATGCCGTTGACGCAGACCAGGGTGGCTCCGCTGATGCCGCAGCCGTCCTCCAGAGTGATGCTTGCCTGATTGGAAAGGGCGGCCAGGCAGGTGTGATGGGAAAGTACCGGATTCATCCGGGTCAGGGAGTGGATGGTGACTCCGTTGCCGATGGTGATGGACGCTCCCGGGAATTTTTTAATGAGGGGAAATCCGGAAAGAATGATGCCTGTTCCGGTGCGCACCCCCCTGAGCCTGAGCAGCAGGCGGCCTATCCCGGAAAGCAGATGGATAAGGAATAATTTCATCAGCGTGGATACAGCATGGTATGATAACGTGACAGGCACCCGGTTACTGTCTGCTTTACGTCCAGCAGGCGGCGGCATTCCTGATGCCGCTCCATTCCCATGGACATGGCTTTATCCAGGCTGACGGAAAGTTTCTGCGCGGCCTCTCTGATGGCGGCGCTGTTGCGGACCGGGACAATATAGCCGGATACGCCGTCCTGGACATATTGAGTCTGCCCGCCTTCTTCCGTGGTGATTACCGGAAGGCCCATGACTCTTGCCTCCTTCACGATGTTGGGGCAGCAATCCCCCAGGGTGGGATGCACCAGGAACCACGCCGTGGAGAGGCGCTGCTGGAGTTCTTCGCGGGAAATGCTGCCCAGCCAGTGGATGTTGGGGGTGGACCGGGCTTCCAGCCTTTCCCTGAGGGCTCCGTTGCCCGCCACGAACAGCTGGACATGGGAGAGGGACGGGTGCGTGAAGGCCTCCACCAGATAGGAGATGCCCTTCAGTTCGTAAATGGTTCCGGCAAAGAGGCAGGAAGGTTCTGGAGACGGGCTTCTATCAAGATGGTAAAAGGAAGGTTCCACGCCGTATTCCATGCAGGACAGGCGGGCCTGGGGGGCAATTTCCGCAACGCGGTCGCATGCCCAGGGGGATTCGCACGTGATAAGATCATAATGTTTGACGGCCATGCGTTCCCAAAGGGCCTGCATATGGAGGAGGAAGGCCTGCGGAGCGCGCTGGCAGTAGGCGGTGAGAGCTCCTTGGTAGGAAAGGAGCTTTTTTCCCCGGAAAGCAACCCCCGCCAGAGCGTAAGCCTGCTCCACGCCCCATACGTGCAGGAGGTCCGGCTGGATATCGTTCAGGGTCTTGCGTATTCTCCGGACGGTCAGGAAATGGGCCGTCAGGATATTCCTGCCCATGCTGCCCAGGGGAAGGATGTGGATGGTCTGGTTGCGCATCCGGATGGTTTCCGGGGCAGAAACGGCTTTGCTGAGAGTAATCCAGTGGATGTCAAAATCTTCCTGAGATTCCAGGGCATGGAAAAGGGAAAAAATCCAGGGAATCGCACGCCGGTCCTTGTTGCGGAAAGACGTCAGCAGCCGGCCCAGAGGGAGATCCGCTGCTATGGCTAATACGGGACGGGGGCGTTTGGGCGTCATGGATTGGGAAAAAGGGGCAAGGGGTTAGCAGGTGGATAAATGGTCCGGAACGATGGAGGACGCGAACGGAGACTTTTTTCCGGACGGGTGGAGGAAAAAAGCAGTTCCTCCCACTTCCTGTCTACTGCGTCGGGGGCGTAACGGGCTTCCCATTGCGGGAGGCCCTTACGTCCCAGTGTTTCCCGTGTTGTTTCGTCCGTCAGCGATTCCACAGCTTTTTCCAGCGCGGAGGGGGATGCGTTTTTCAGGACGATTCCCCCTTCCAGGGTGGAAAGGGCTCCTGCATCCGGAGCGAACCAGGGAACGCCGCATGACATCGCCTCCAGAATGGAGAGGGGCTGCTGTTCCTGGAAGGAGTAAAGAAAAACGGCATTGCTTTCCGTAATGGCGGCTTCTACCTCCGGACGCGGGAGCCTGTAGAGAATCCTGAATCTGGGGTCATCCCCGATAGCCTGTTCCATTTGTTCCGCATAGGAATTGCGCTGGGGAATGAGAAAAAGAAACGTGATCTGCTGAAGATGGGTGCGTTTCACATGGCGGATGAAGAGAAGCTGCCGTTTCCTCATGCTGGCGCTGGCGGGGCAGGTGAAAACGGGGGCGGAGGAAAGTCCGTATTTTTCCCGGAAAAAAGGAGCGGTTCTTTTCAGAGCCGGGAATGTGTTGGGAATGCAGGAGTAATGGGCAAGTTTGCGTCTGGATGCGCAGTAATAATCAAAGCTCTTGAAAAGTGTTCCGTAAGGGTCGAGAAAAACGAGACGGTTTAACGGTGATTTCCGGCACACGTTGAAGATATCCCTGCGTATTTGAAAAAAGGAGCAGAGCCATTTTTTCAAGCCGAAAAAAGGAGGATGGTTAAGGCGGAAAAAAGAGCGGAAGTTGGTAGCTGTTCCATGGGAGCGGAGGAAAAACGGAATGCCTGAATCCCGCGCCGCGTCCAGCAATTCTTCCCGGCACCAGTCCGCCCAGGAGTGGTAAATGATAACATCCGGCCGGAAATCTTTCAAAAACCCGTTCAGGTATTCTCTTAAACGGGCGCTGTCCTTCGTCAGGGTGTCCGGCAGGGTTGTGAGAGGGCTGTATGGGCGGGAGCGGAAAGGCTCCTCCGGTGAATCCAGCGGGCGGGTGAGGACGTGGATATCCCAGTTCAGAGAGCTCAGGCTGCAGGCCATTTCATAGGCAGCCATGCCTACGCCTTCTTCCTCCGGAGGAAAAACATATGTAACGATGAGAATCCTGCCCTTGCTCACGGGCGGTAATGTAGATGAAAAGAAGAAATAAAACAAGGACACTTTATGGAACTGTTCCGGTCCATGGAACCTGTAAAAATGAGGAATTTGTTTTTTAACCGATGAGCGGATAAGAAGGCGTCATGGGAACAGGCGATTCTGCCCGGTTTCTATCCCCTGTGAGGGCCTGTTGGCTGAGGATTCGTAAAAAGATATTGATGCGGCAGGATGTTGTGCTAGATTGGCACCGCTTTCCGTACCCGTATGGCCGCAATATGCCGTTGGTATATTGCCGGTTGAATAAATAATCCGGTTATTAATAAAACAGATATTTTTAACTTCTCCCGGGAAAGGATAAGGTTGATGGAATAAATAACATGGAAGAATCCCGCGTAAAGAAAAGCCTGTTGAACGCCAGGGTCAATCTCATTTTTTATGTTTTGATTCTTCTCATTTCCTTTTTTTCAAGGAAGATATTCTTGAATTGCCTAGGTGCTGATTTTGTCGGTTTGACGGGAACGTTAATGAGTCTGCTGAATTTCCTCAATTTGGCGGAACTTGGCATAAGCACGGCTATCGGGTATGTGCTTTACAAGCCGATTTTTGAACATGATGAAACCAGGATTAATGAAATTATCTCCGTGCTGGGATACATGTACCGGTGGATAGGGCGGATAATCATTGCGGCTGGAGTAGCGCTTTCCTGTTTCCTGCCGGTTATTTTCCCTTCCACAGGTTTTTCCTATGGAATCATCTATTTTGCTTATTATTCCTTTCTGGCCTCTTCCCTGATCGGGTATTTTGCCAACTACAGGCAGACCCTTTTGGGAGCGGACCAGAGGAATTACGTAGTGGCGTTTTATTTCCAGACGGCATCCATCATCAAAATCATATGCCAGATGCTGTCTGCATGGTATACGGGAAGCTATTATTTATGGATAGGGATAGAGCTGTTCTTCGGCATTATTTATTCCTTCATCCTGAATTGGAAGATCAATCAGGTCTATCCCTGGCTGAAGAGCAATGTGGCCCTGGGGAAGGAGCTGTTCAAAAAATATCCTGAAGTCACTAAATACACCAAGCAGTTGTTTATGCATCGGCTGGGAAGCTTTTTCCAGTTCCAGATGACGCCGTTCCTGGTATATGCCTTTGTTTCCCTCCAGATGGCGGCCTATTTCGGCAACTATTCCACCGTTGTGGAGAAACTGCACCTTCTGGTCAATAATATGCTCGGCAGTACGGAAGCCGGTGTGGGCAACTTGATTGCGGAGGGAAATGCGGGAAAAATCCGCAAGGTGTTCAGTGAATTGTTTTCCCTGCGCATGCTGATTGCCGGGACGGTATGTTTCCCCTTTTACCAGCTTTTGGAGCCATTCATCACGCTTTGGCTGGGGGCGGAATATATCCTTCCCCGGGAAATCATGCTGCTGCTCGTTATCAGGCTGTTCATCACCATTACGCGGGGGGTTGTGGATCAGTTTTTATACGGTTACGGTTTGTTCTGGGATGTATGGGCTCCTCTTGCGGAAAGCGTGATCAACATTTCCGTGGCGATCATAGGAGGTTACTTATGGGGATTGCCCGGCGTTTTGCTGGGGGGCATCTCCAGCCTGATACTTATTGTGGGCATATGGAAGCCTTTCATGCTGTATAACTGGGGATTCAGAAAAAATGTGATGAGTTACTGGTTCCAATTCGGTTACCAGCTGGCGCTGGTTTCGATTTCGGCCGTGTTCATGGGCTGGATCTGGAAATTCGTTCCCCTGCAGCCTTCCGCGTCTTTCTTTTCCTGGTTTTTATGCGCCTTCCTCATGGCCGTTTCTTATGGCGGAGTGACGGTTCTTTTAATGTATTGCGGTACGCAGGGCATGCGCGGAATGGTGCGCCGTGCGCTGGAGATGGCGGGAACCCGGTTGCCGTGGCGGAAAAAAACTGAATAGGGACGCAGAGGTGTTGCCGGGCATCGGGAATGGGGACGCTGCGTCATTTATGCTCAATCTTCAGTAGTCGTTTCGGCTTCCGGGTCAACAAAATCCTCCACCGCCTCGGAGACAATGATATTGCTCTCCATGGAGGAAAACCCGTAATACGCCGGATTGACATTATTGCAATGCAAGTGCATCGTCGCCGGAAGGAACGCTCCGGCCAACGCCCAGCTGTTGGCATTCTCCATATCAAGATAATATCCGGAAAAGGGATAAATATTCTCAAAGCAATGGACTCCCCTCACCGTGGCGATCTTGACGCAGCCGCGGGTGGAATTCCCGCCATGCAGCAGCCACAACGCTCCCCTGTCTTCGGTATCATATCCTCCGTCCTGGTATTGCTCGTAAACCACCGCGTACACGCAGACGGGATAACCGTTATTGGAAGACGTCTCCGGCGCGAGGGCCTGCGTCGTCTTCATCTTCCATTTCTGCTCGGCATTGGAATAATAAATCTCCCGGACACGAATGTGATACCCCCCTGCGGCCGCGTCCCGGACATGATCAAACGTAATATCGATAATCTCCCCAATCCTGTAGCCGCCCGCCGCCTGATCCGGCACCAGCGTAAACGCGTCCCTGTCCCTTCCCATGCGCGCGACCGTTTTCATCTGTCCGAACCTGGCCGTGAATTTAGCGCTGACGGAAGGCAGGCGCAGCGGGGCCACCCACCCCCGGATGCTGGAATAATTGTGCATGGGCCTCGCGTTGGTCACAAGGCCGCACTTCACGGTAAAGGCGGACTTGGGAGGAACATTGAAATAAAGGGAATTGGGTTCCTTGTCTGTTTTGAAAACCGTCCCGTTGGAAGACGAGCAATTCGCCGGGAGCGGATAACACCTGACGGAAAAAGCGTCCGTCACGGCGGCCAACCCGGCGGCGTACAGGCGGTTGACCGCTGCCGTATCCGTCGGCGCTCCCACGGCCAGCGGGATGTTGACGCCGCCGTTGGCATTGACGGTGCCGTTCGCAGTCAGACCGCCAGCGAGCGTCATATTTCCCTCGGCATCCACCTGCGGAATAGCCGCCAGAGCATTAGCCGCCGCTGTTGCAGAGTTGGCCGCGCTAGTGGCAGAATTCGCGGCATCAGTCGCGGCCGTATTGATGCGTCCCTCCGCCTGATCTATTGCCTCTTTAGCAGTTTCGACACGCTGGACAAGGGGCGTGATTGTTCCTTGCGCTTCCTTTCCCGCCGCCTGAACGGCGGAAACGGCGTCCGCCTGCGCTCCGGAAATCTTATCCGTAGCAGTTTTTTGTGCTCTCCCCACAGCAAGAACAGAATTGGCTTGCTTGTCCTGAATAGCAGTAACAGCCTCATTCCTGGCCTCAATAATCTGTTGTTTTCCCTCCCTGACCGTTTCCGGCCAAGTGGTAGCCAGCGACTCCACAGCCGTTTTAGCGGCATGGGCACTCTTAGCGTCACGAGCCGCGTTGGTTGCGGACGTGCCGGCGGCGGCCTCGGAAGCGGCGGCGGCCCTTTTGGAGGCCAAAGCGGAACCTGCATAACCTTCCGTTTCTTCGGCTTTTTTCACCACAGTTTCATACATCATTTCCCATGCCGGCCGGGCAGAATTCGGCAAATGCTCATCCCCTATCAACCCCGGCTCCAGATAGAAATTCAACGGAAGAGAATGATAAACACCTTTCCCTTCCTCCGTCTCCACCAGCACGGCCACCTGCGCCTCTATAGTTTTGCCCTCCGCGTCCCTGGCCGCCGCCCGTATTTCCTGTGTATCAAAATCAACCACCATTGCCACGGCCCCGTCCGTTATTTGCTCTTCCTGATAAGCCAATAACTGCCCGTTCCTTTTATGATAGGCCGCCAACGTAACGCGCCCGGCCTCAAGCTCACGCCCCAAAAAGGATAAAGACACGGGCACATCCTGCCTGCGGACAAGACGCACCCCGCACAAATTCATATTTTCATCACCCGTGCGGTTCCGAAAAATCCCGCTCTCAATTTCCAAATAAAGCTCCATCCTACCCTTCAGGAGCTTTTTCAAAAGTCTTGGAATCAGGCCCGCTAGCATGCAATATCCACCACATCACCCGCGCGCACGCTTCCCGGATCGTCACTCCGTCACGCTCCACAATAGGATGATAAAACGCCATTTGCCCGCAATGAACCGCGCACACGCCGCCGCGCGCCAGGCGGGCGATTTCCGCCAGATCGCGCGGATCACACGTCCGAACGCCAATCAGACGCCGCCCGCCCCGGAATTCCAGCACGTCCACCCCGGCGGACCCGTACAGGTATAACAGAATTTTTGAAATGGTTTCATCTTCCGGATATTCCTGACGGGCGTTTTCCGGCCATTCCCGCCGGGCAAGCAGTTCCAGCGCGGCCTTGATGGCTGGGCGCGTCAGCCAGTAGCAGCAGCCGGCCCAGGCAAGCGGCACGCTGCACTGCATTCCCCCCGCTACTTTCCCGCGGTCTTTCAGGGACCGTATAATCTCCGCCGGGTCCATCAGCAACGTATCCGCGTCAATCTTGATAACCGGATCATCCCCCGGTATGTCCAGCATGCACCCCAGCATGCCGCGCACGCATTCCAGGCCGTTCAAATTCCCCCGGCGCGCAAAATAGGTGATTTTGTAGGATATATCGTTTCCCGCGGGGACTTGTGCCGGAAATAAAGGCTTCGCGGCATCATCAAATAAATAAAACTGGGCGGCCCGGTCAATGCTTCGTATCTGTTCCAGACATAGCCCCAGGCATTGGTGATCTTCTCGATAGCAAAATATGGCGTAGTTCATTGTTGTTTAGTTGATGGGTGAATATATTTGGGATGTTGTAATCCATTGCCCCTGCTGGATATAGATTTGTCCGTTTTCGTCCCGGTGCAGGCGTAAGGCGTGGTCAGTGTCGCAGGCCAACGCTGTCCAGGAATCGCTGATCATGGCTCCGTCCCCGCCGCCGGTCGTGTTGGACGTATCTACCACCAAATCAAGCTGGGTGCCTAATAACCCCAAGGCAATCGTTGTTCCGTCCGGCAAGGTGTGTGGCTCCTTGACATAATCCAGCACAACATACTTCCCATTTTTCCGCAAAGGGGCGCGAAAACTCAATTCTTCCGCGTCGCCTCCAGGAGTGACCACGAGGGACAATACCCCCGCCGTAGCATTGGACAATCCCACGGAAGCCCCTCCACCTAAATCATGAACGCTGGTATCTACCGTTAAATCAAGTTCCCCCTTCAATCCCTCAGGAGAGACGGACAAGTTTACAGGCCATTTCCCCGGCTTGGGAGAATCTGCCTCCGTTGAATCAATCTTGACCTGTAAAATCTGCGTATCAATGTCATTCCCGTCCTGATCCTTTTCCTTTTTCCATTCAAGGCCATCCCCAGGTTCCACTTTTTGGGCGGAAAATGACAGTTTTCCTTCTTCATCCTTAATGTTGACCGAGCCGTCAGAAGAACATAACAGTTTCAGCTTGTAAGGTTCTCCCTTGTTTTCGCCTTGCCCTCCCTGATCCCC
>ENA-OZGR01000517-OZGR01000517.1-human-gut-metagenome-genome-assembly--contig:-NODE-517-length-15888-cov-12.467694_pt1 | contig 15888 bp, 13 predicted proteins | sample MGYA00244660_ERZ653666 | MGnify/ENA primary metagenome ERZ653666 (study PRJEB26926, sample SAMN06165280) | human gut metagenome | biome: ENVO:00009003; feature: ENVO:2100002; material: ENVO:00002003...
TCTACACTTCTAGCTTCGTCGGCAGCGTCAGATGTGTATAAGAGACAGATAATGATCTTCTAACATTTTATGAAACTGTTCAGTATTTACAATTTCCATATCAGTTACGTTGTCTTGAGTAATATTAATATAGTATTTGGCCTCAACTAGAGAATCTTTTATACAGTATATTGTATCTGCAATATTAGGACTATAATAAACTTCTTCTTGAAACTTGCGTAAGGTTCTATTTTTTGTATAATAAAAATCCTTTTTATATATATCTTTAAAGAAACTATAAATAACATCATTAACAGAATTCGTTACAACTAACGAATTCTCCTTATCGCCACCAAGTTCCGGATCATTCATCCCATAGATCTCATATGCTTTATTACCTGACTCTAAATATTCAAAATAATCATTTATAAAAGGTATCTGTTCTGTTAATACATATTCGCCATTGTATTTATAATATAGAATACGCCGTTGAATTCTATCTAGTATAGCTAGTTGCTTTTTGTTTGGGACAATACACACATTTGAAATATCTACATATTCCTTAGGTCCATTGCCAACATGACAGATCCGATATTTAAAATTACCCTTCAAATCAAATATATTTATAGTTTTAGTACTTTCACTATCAATTATAAACAATAAGCTATCAGAGAACAATATTTGAGAAATTTTCCCAATCAAATTATCATTAAGACTCTCCAGTTTCACATATTCTATTTTCTCAATAAGGCTATCGAATGGCAATCTCTGTCCTTTTTGAGGATCTATCACAATTTCTTCTAATGACGATAAATTCGAGTGAATAACCTTCGAAAATTTGCTACATGAAGTGAACAAGCATAATAATATAACCCAATAAACATATTTCATATTTTGTTATTTATATTTTTTATAATTAAAAGAGCCCAAAATGTCAATTGTCTCTTTTTATATCTACAATGAAGATATGGATAAAATTAACACTTTGGGCCCTATCTGCAAATTTCTAACAAGGATCATAAGATGTACAATTACCAGAGGCGCCTTGACACATAACTTTGTCAGCCCAATAGTCTCTTGTTGTTTCCGTGGTTGTAGTAGTAGAACTTGATGAACCACTAGAATTATTTGAACCCCAGCCCCCTGAAACAGAGCCACCAATGGGTCCCCAACCAGCATTTACACTACCATTAACATTCGATCCACTCGAATTAGAATTATTGTTAGTAGTTGTCGTAGTTGTAGTAGTAGTTGATGTGCAATGAACTCTAGAACTTTTCATAGGTCCCTTCTCTCCGTTAGCTCCGCTTCCTGTATCTTCTCCCAAAGCTAACTTTTCAGATAAATTCAATGTTAGAAATGTGTCTATTGCTGAATCTTCTAACATTACATTTACATTTAATGTAGTGATTGCAACTATCGCAATCACGATAACAGCGGTAATCTTTTTACTTCTCATAGTACTGTTTCTTATAAGTAATTCTTTATTAATATCAAAAATCAATTTAATCTGTATGTATCATTTCAACAGCAAAGCAAATATATTGCTCATTTCAACGATGTATGCATCTTTGTCTTAACCTCCTTTCTTTAGTAGTTTAGGAACAGGCAGTACGTATGAGTCAGCAAAACGTTCTCTGCCCATTCCTTTATTTCAAATAAATTCGTATAAACCAAATTTCACCACCGGTTCATCACTATTCACATCCGTAGCAATAATCCTTCCATTCAAATCATCTACCGATATACCATATACATAATGATCCAGCACATATTTCCTAATAGGTTCACCTGTCAGACTAAATACATATATGTACCTCCCGCCATCTGTCATATCACCTTTCTGCATTTTCCGCGAAATCTCTTCAAAAGTATCCCCTTGAAAAACAGCATAAATAGCAGTATCCGTCACCTGTACATCACTAAATCCCATAATTCCAGTAGGTACACCATAACTTTCTGCAACTTGGAATTCCGGTTCACCATGCAAACCAACACGAACCACATGGGTACTATCTTTCAAATTATAAATTTCAAGCACTTCTCCTAATTGAGTAACAGCAGCCAGAATCCCATTACGAGGATTGTAATCAATAAAGCTACGCCATGCCTGAGCCAATGCCGGGCGAGCATGTTTTAAAGCCTCCTCATTCGTAGTGGGAATAGAACCCATTCTATGCAATAACTTACCTGTTCGATCCACCCAGCAAAAACGACTTTCTCCTGAATAATCAGGAATAATAAAAGTGGAATCATCATAGATTACAAAATCCAATCCCCGAAGTATCTCTTCATCCAAACTCACCTCTTCTTTACGAAGTAATGAATCACCGGATAAAGACCAACCAAACTGAGTCAATATTGAATTATTTGCATCCAACGTCCACAATGAATTCCCATTCCACCGGATATTTTCGGCAGAAAGCATCTCTTCTGGTGAATCTCCACGTTTACCTAAAGAAGTAATGTAAGAAAGATCGGGATAGTGAAACAAATGAATAAAATGATCCATACCATGCAAATCCATTATTGCTACAGTATCCCCTTGTATCTTTATCCGGAAAGGGAAACGGAAGACAGCCGTATCCATAGGCATAGTACGTGCAATCAGATTTTCCGTTTCCGGAAAATCCGTATACAGTATTCCCTTGTGCACAGGTACAGAAGTGCATGCAAGAAAGGAAAACAGGAACAATATGCTAATAAGACACTTCAAGACTGTAACCAATTACGACCCGTCTTACTTTACCACCGAGAGGACAATCTACTGTTCCTGTACCCATGCAACGAAGAGGAACAGTTTCCTCAATAGCTGCCAATGCTTCCACATTTTCCAGCATCAAATCATCCATTTGCTGAGGGGATTTAAAACACCACAGAGAAACTGCAACAGCAGTAATAAGTAAACCGAAAATAAGAACTTTGCTCTTCATAATAAATCAACTGTTTTAGTATTAGACATCACGATCTATGTAAACTTATGGGCGCAAAGTTACCGGCAAAAAAGCTCTCAATCCAAACTTTCTCACTGACGAATACTGACCAAATCTATTTTTGACAAACTACAATGTTACATTTTTCTTTGCCTATGTTACATTGTGTACAGAGCCATATCTACTTTACAATTATAACTAACACATTTACAATAGAGTACCACTACATTACACTATCTTTCGCAATTTCATCCACAGCAGAACTTTTTAATTGATATACGTCATTCTCATAGTCAACAACAAGATGCGTTATTCCATCTAAGGACTTGCGTAAGCGCCGAATTACTGTATAAATTCTGTCCTGTGTTCCACTACCATCGGGCCATAAAGCCTCATCTATTTTACCGGTAGAAAGCCGATATCCTTCTGACTCTAAAAACAATTTCAATAAATAAGCCACTTGCGGTGCCAATTTTTTCGTCAGTCTGGCATCCTTCAATACCTTTTCTTCTGTATCGAAAAACACACCTTCTTCCAACTGATAAATATGAGATTCTTCAGCTTTCACAGCAATAACAGGTACTATTGTTTTTACAGTGATAATCTTATGCTTTATGAACCACTTCTCTAATATAAACATGATTTTTTCTCGCGAAAAGAATAAAAAAGCGAAGATAATCCATGGTAAGCAAATAGCAAGATATCCCCAGCCACTGAACGCTTCGTACCAGCCATAAGAAATAAAACCTGTAGCTTCCACCTCGCAACGTTCACCTAAATAATAAGAAAGTAAACTATCTGCAGAAAGCAATCCACTAATATTTTCAGAATGAGCGACTGACGTACGCTCCTGAAAGTCGGTAACAGAAACACGTGTACGGGTTTTCACAGGAATATCTGTCGAGACTAATAAACTATCCCACATTTTATTCAAAGTATCAGGGATCAGAGGATAATCTTCCAATAAAATACTAAGAATACTCCTCTTTAACCCTTCTTTCACAAGACTATGATCAAACTTTTTCTTCGATATCATATATTCTCTTTCTCCCAGGTCATCTATTACCGTTATTGATTCCGGTGAAGGTTCATCCAAAGAGAAAGTGGAGTATCCCATAGATTCCTTATGAAATACCAAAACCGTATCGCGCTTCTGCAACTCCAATTCCAGCGCCTGCCTAAATGTAGCAGATGCCTGTTCTCTCCAGTATTTAGCTCCATTTTGATATAAAGCGTATGTAATACCTCCGGAAATCAACAGACATACAATAGTCCCCCAAACTAGCAATTTCTTATCATGAACTTTCATGTGCTCTTGTTTTTTACCTTTGGGATGTAAAAATAAGAAAATCATATCAAGAAAAGTAACAATAAAGAATTATTCATCAGCAACAAGCATGAATTAATCATCATACAACTACTGATATAGACTATACCCGAGATGCACTTGCTCCGTACCATCTCCACTCACAGGTACCTCTGACCGAAGAAAGTACGGCCTTGATACGGAGCAAGTGCATTCCGGGTGTAACGGAGACAGGTCATAATACAATGAAGAAGATCAAAGAGTTATCTACGCAAAATGACGCAAATGAACGCAAAAATCACGGAAAGCGGGTTGAAGAGATTTATTTTCCATATATTTGCGCAGTGACAGAAACAAGTAATTAAAAACACGATATCATGGGAATTATCAACCAGGGCATTCTCGGAGGTTTCTCCGGTAAAGTGGGACCGATAGTAGGGTTCCGCTGGAAATCAAACTACTATATACGCGCACGGGCTGCCAAAGTCAGCAATCCGCGTACACCGAAGCAACAGGAACAACGTGGCAAATTCGCCACGGCATTCAGCTTCCTGAAAGCTATAAAACCTTTCATACGTATTGGTTACAAGGAATTTACACAGGATAAATCCGCCTTCAACGCCGCTATGTCCTATACTCTGAAAAGAGCCGTGACTGGCAGTGGAAAAGAAATCAGAATTGACTTTGACCGGGTATTGGTTTCTATGGGAACCCTAATGCCGATATTTGAAGGTACAGCTACGCAAAACGGAAATAAGATGTACTTCAACTGGCAGGACAATAGCGGTATGGGGAATGCAGAAGATACAGACATTGCTATGTTACTGGTATACAACAAAGACAAAGAAACGGCCGTTTATGATACGAAAACTGCACTGCGCTCTTCCCAACACGCTGAACTACAACTTCCTTCCGACTGGCAAGACGATGAGCTAATAGCTTATCTCAGTTTTTGCAGTGCCGATGGAAATACTATAGCCAATAGCATTCGCCTGTCGGTTTCTGCAATTGACACACCGGAAAATGAGATAGAAATACTAACAGAACCAACTCCTAAAAACTATAAAAATCCTACCTCCATCAAGAAAAAAGGGACTCAGATTCAGATAAAACAAAATTCATCATACGCTCCCTCCAAGGACATTCGGACATGGAAGTTCAAACCACCACTATGGACCGATATTTCACCCCAGGCTCCGCTGCCCTTAACTCCCTGCACACTAAGAGCCAATATCCTGTCAACAAAAAGTTAACTCCTTGCCGACAAGGTATTAACTTCCTGTTGATAGTTTTTACAGTTTACAAGACCCCCGCGTCAGTATCGCTATTCTGCATTTTTTTATTATTACTCTTGTAGTCGCGTCCGAAGTTGATGTTCCATGACAACGTAACACAAATCATGCGGGCAACATCATCGATGTGATACTGATAGCTGTATCCTGCATATTTGTTCCAGTCCTCCTCATTGCGTTTGTAATCCTTCTGGAAAGGATTGAACATACGCAGTCCGACATTCAACCGTTTCCAACGATATTGAAGGTCAATTGCATGTGCCTCTTCACCGGTAGCCAGAACTTCACCAAAGAAATAATCACTATTATGCTGGAATTCAACAGAAGCTGTGAAGTTTTTATACATAAAGGTAGCAGCTACATCCCAACCGATGCTGTGCTGTGTATGGCGAAAATCAATACCGTTACTCCAATATTTACGACTTTCGATGCTTCCACTCAGTTGCAACACATTCCAAAGCATACCTACACGTCCATCCAGACCGACAGTCCAGTCCTGGAAACTGGAATGATTAGCATAACTATGGACAAATCTATCATCCTCACGATAAATATGAGGCATGATGGCCTTATCACGGTAGTTATACTGGTTGCGCAATCCGATATCCCATTTGCCCTTACTGTAATTCAAACGGAAAGTAGAACGGTAATAAGAATAAGGTTTCAGGTTCGGGTTACCACGTTCCGACTGCAAAGAATCGGTCAGCTGCTCTACAGCACTTAACTGCGAGAGCGAAGGATTCATTGTATTGACATTTCCATTCAGTGAGATGCTCCACTGATCGTTGAAGGCATACGTCAGGTTCAGACGCGGGTTCAAAGAATAGGTTTCATAATCTTCCTGCCCTATCTGCTGAAACCATGAGCGGGTGACACCCATTCCGAGACGATAACCCAGTTTACCCCATTTACCATTATACTGTGCGTAAGCATAAGTATCAGCCTGTTTCATCTGCGAACTGTATTGCAGCGTACCATTATAATCATTATCCGTATATCCCTGAGTATGACGTACGCCTACACTCAATTTTCCTCCATCTTTAAAAGCTTTCTCATAGATACCTTCACCGATCAACGAATATTTTTTACCGCGTATCCCCGAATAGTAATCTACTACCGGCTCTCCGGACAACAATTCGGTATAGCTGCTACGATTCTTGGTATTAATATATGTACCTACGACATTGAGAGCCAGGAATTGCTTATGCTTCAGGTTTTTCTGAAAATAAAGATCCAGATAAGGACTGAGGTTGCGGTCATGATTCCACTCTTCACGATCGGTTACGGAATTGGGAAATTCTTCGGTATACAGTTTGCCTTTCATTCGTAAATCAGGATCATTATAGTGAGAAAAGCCCACGGTAGCGTTCAGCATATACTTGTCAGTCTCTTGCAGATTATAGGTTACAGCACCCCATTGTTGCAAATTCTTCTTTTTGTTTGCCTCAGCATACTGGCTGCGATGGTACTGACTACCATCTTCAAAAGTGAACGTTTCATTCTTATCGAACCATATCTCGTTGAAATATTGCAGGCGGTTACCGTAGTCAAAGCTAATCTCCGATTGCTTGAAATTTACTTTTCCCGTCAAATTATGATTGCCAAAGCCACTCTTCAGGCTTTGCATACCATTGTAACCGAAAGAGCCTCCCACTTCATAACGGCGAACGATGTAATTTACCACCGCACCTGCATCGCCATAGCGCAGACCTGGATCTTCTTGAAACTCAACACGTATAACCTCTTCAGGCAACAGGGCAGTGACTTCTTCTTTTGTAGCTTTTCGTCCATTGATACAGAGTTGTACACTGCTACCATCGGTCATGCCTACACTGCCATCCATACTATTGACACGAAGCCGGGGCAACATCAGATGGCGCAACATGTCCACACCATTGTTTGATGCACTAATTTGTTTTTTACTGGGAAATATCAATTTCTGATCTGCCCGACTCACTCTGCTGGAAGCGGTAACAGTTACTTCACCCAACTCTTGCGAAGCGTCTGCCAAAGTTAGCGTACCTACATCAGCAGTACGTTCAAAGCCTTGGAGAGAAAGATACAACGATTGATAACCAATGCTGGAAATCGCCAGCCGATAGTCTCCGGCAACGATTTTCTGAAGTTTGAATTCACCCTTTTCACCAGTAGTAGTTCCGGTTACAAAGGCAGAATCTACGGTTTGCAACACTACGTTAGCATAAGGAAGCGGTTGCTGCGCTTCATCCACCAGTTTTCCACTGATATTTTGTGCCATAAGGCTGATGCATGCAGTTAAGCAAAGCATTGACAAGATAATCCTTTTCATTTTTAATATGTAATATGTAGTAGTTTCATCATGAATCGTTTACTTAAATCAAATAAAAAGAGGAAACTCCATTGAAGTTTCCTCTTTTTATCTCGAAATTAGAGTATGGCTGATTAGCCATTAACTCTTTTTTCTTTAATTCTTGCTTTCTTACCGGTAAGAGCACGCAGATAGTACAATTTAGCGCGACGAACCTTACCTACCTTGTTCACTTCGATGCTGTCGATAGCCGGTGATTCGATTGGGAAAATACGTTCTACACCTACGGTACCAGACATTTTGCGTACAGTGAAACGCTTTTTGTCTCCATGACCGGAAATCTTGATAACAACACCACGATACAGCTGTACACGTTCTTTGTTACCTTCGATGATACGATATGCTACTGTAACAGTGTCACCTGCTTTGAAGCTCGGGTGTTGTTTACCGGTAGCAAATGCTTCTTCTGCAATTTTAATTAAATCCATTGTTATTATTCTTAAATTGTTTGATCGTTACAACGCAACATACCAGGCTTCTCTCGTAGGTCCTGACAGCGATTGCGCGAAAGCGGTGCAAAGGAACGAATTATTCGGCAGATACACAAATAATTCGCTCGTTTTTTGCTTAGCGACGATCGCCTGAAGAACGGCTGGAACTACCGGAACTGCTGCTTCTTGTTGAAGAAGAACCGCTGCTGCGGGTACTGCTTCCGGAAGAACTCCGTACATTGGAAGAACTACTTTCCTTACGTCCGGTACTCGGTGTAGTACTGCTGCTACGGCGGGAAGAGCTTGTATTGCTCTTCGTTTCACTACTGCTATTGGTACGCGTACTGCCACTGTTACTACGAGAGCTGCCACTATTACGTGAACTACTATTATTGGTACGCGAGCTATTATTAGTGTCAGTAGCACTACTCTTCGTACTACTGTTGGTACGACGTGAACTGCTGCTGGTATTAGTAGTTGCACCGCTGTTCGTACTTTCCCTGCGGGTAGTGCTTGGAGTGGTAGTGCGATTACTACTTGAACTACTGCGACGGGTAGTGTACACATCATCTCTCGACGGCGCACGGTCAGAGCCGGGACGTACAGTTACAGAGCCAAAATCCGAACGGCGGTGTGTTGTATAGGATTTTGTATCACGAATTCGATACGAACCATTATAGTATGGATGTTTGTAACGTCCGCGATAATAGCTCACATTATTATGATGCGTGCGATAGTGCCCTCCTACATACGTGCGGTAGTGATACGGACGGGGGAAATAGAAATGATTGTGGTTGGTATACGTGATATAAACACGGAAGTACCAACGGTTTCCACTGGTATAGATGGGGCGGTAAAAATACTCCGCCTGCATAAAGCGGGCATACTGCCGGCTACTAAGCACCCAGCGGAGATCGTCATTACGTACATCCAGATAGTCATAATATCGGTTGAGTGCCCACTCATTACCATATAGCACATCGTCCATTACATAGCGTACACCGGAAATGAAGTCATAATTGATTTCATATACATCATTGTATTGTTCGGTGCTCAGGTTCAGCTCATAAGCCATTTTATCTGTGAGGAAACGAGTCTCCTTACGTACTTTGCTATTACTCATAGCATTCGTGCCTGCGCTGCAAACAGCAGTACTCAAAGTGGCAAGCAGGATAAATAATATTCGTTTCATGATAGCGTTTTTTACTTAGTTTATGAATTGTCTATTCTTTGTTGGAAACAAAAATAGGGGAAGATTATCCCCTATCCATTTGTTTCTCTCTATTCTTATATAGGGATTTCCCTAATCTGTTTAGGACTTTGGGGATTTTGCCAATATGATGCCATCCTCTTTCAAAAGGATGAGATGTTTCTTATAGAGGTCGCCTACACCTTTCTTGAAAGTTTTCTTGCTAACGCCAAAAGTGGCATAAATGTCATCTGCCGGACTTTTATCATTCAGAGATATCTGTCCGCCATTATCCTTTATATATTGCAACAAGGTTTTCGAGAAGTCATCCACTTTTTCAAAGCCCGGCTTCTGAAGTATCAAGTCTATCTTACCATCCTCACGTACTTGCTTGATGAAAGCTTTCACCTGATCGCCGGTATGCAAGGGTTGGAATATCTCGCTATCATACAACAAGCCACCATACTTATTCTCAATGATCGCCTTGAAGCCTAAATCCGTTTTTTGCCAGATGAGGATATTCACCTCATCTCCGGCTTCATAAGGCGCTGCCTCTTTAGAAAGATAGCGGTCTACTTTGGCCGAAGCTACGATACGGTAACTTTCATCATCCAGATGAGCATGGATAACGTATTTCTTTCCTACCTGCATCTTCATCTTCTGTTCACGGAAAGGCACGAAGAGGTCTTTCATCAATCCCCAGTTCAAGAATGCTCCATACTCATTTACCCATGCTACTTCCAAACAGGCAAATTCACCTACCTGTACCAACGGTGTCAATGTTGTGGCTACAAGGCGTTCCTCGTTATCCAGATATATAAATACATTCAATTCGTCTCCCGGCTGGCAACCTTCGGGCACATAACGCAAAGGAAGCAGGATTTCTCCATCTTCACCACCATCCAGATACATACCGAACTCCACTTCCTTGACTACCTGCAAGATATTGAATTTACCTAATTCGATGCTCATAATTTCTTTCGTTTGGGGCAAAGATAATGCAAACCGAAGGCAGTACAAAATAAGCTTGATTATTTTTAATGCTAAGATGCAGCTTATCTTCGCTTTTAAGCAAAGATTAAGCATAAGGCATAACTTTTCAATCTAAGCCATAACTTTTTTCTATGAACAAATCTCTTGGAAAACAGTTATTTTTGTATCGGGAAACTAAAGATAAGAAAAATTATATTCACCTTTTAAATACATAAAAGTTATGGAATTTCTAACAAACGAAAAACTTACGATTGTAGGAGCCGCCGGAATGATTGGTTCTAACATGGCACAGACTGCCATTATGATGCATTTGACACCCAATATTTGCCTGTACGATCCGTATGGACCGGGACTGGAAGGTGTAGCAGAAGAGATGCTTCACTGCGGTTTCGAAGGACTGAACCTTACGTATACTTCCGACATCAAAGAAGCGTTGACCGGAGCCAAATACATTGTATCTTCAGGTGGTGCCGCCCGCAAAGCCGGCATGACACGTGAAGACCTACTGAAAGGTAATGCTGCCATTGCCGAAGAGTTCGGTAAAAATGTAAAAGCTTACTGCCCGGACGTGAAACATGTAGTAGTTATCTTCAATCCCGCCGACATAACCGGATTGATCACTCTGTTGTATTCCGGTCTGAAACCTTCACAGGTAACTACTCTCGCAGCTCTCGACAGTACCCGTTTGCGTAGTGAACTCGCCAAGCATTTCCACATTTCTCCTGATAAGGTAGAAAATTGCCGTACGTATGGCGGTCACGGAGAACAGATGGCTGTTTATGCTTCAACTGCCAAAGTAGATGGTAAACCTCTGTTGGAAATCATCGGCACACCTGCCCTTACTGCTGAACAATGGGCTGAAATCCAAAGCAAGGTAACCAAAGGTGGCGCTAACATCATCAATCTTCGCGGACGCTCTTCTTTCCAAAGCCCGGCATACGTTTCCATAGAAATGATTGCTGCCGCTATGGGTGGTAAACCATTCCGTTGGCCTGCAGGTACGTATGTACACAGTCATGGCTTCGACCACATCATGATGGCAATGGAAACTGAAATCACCAAAGACGGTGTACACTACAAAGAGTTGAAAGGCACTCCGGAAGAAGAAGCCAAGCTGAAAGAAAGTTATGCTCACCTCTGTAAATTGCGTGACGAAGTGATTGGAATGGGAGTACTTCCGGCTATTAAGGATTGGAAAAGCATCAACCCGAACATTGACTAAATTATATATATAAGGGAATACCCCCGAGAACTCCTGTTTAGACTTTCCCTCTTGCGCTCACACAAACCGGACGCAGGGGGAATTTTCTTTTATTTTTTCAGAAATCCTTTGGCTGTATTAAAAAAACTATTTATCTTTGCACCCGCAAACGAAGAAGGTGCCATAGCTCAGTTGGTAGAGCAAAGGACTGAAAATCCTTGTGTCCCCGGTTCGATTCCTGGTGGCACCACTTTTCAAAAGCAATCGGAATGTAGCGCAGTTGGTAGCGCACTACGTTCGGGACGTAGGGGTCGGGCGTTCGAGTCGCCTCATTCCGACACAAAAAAGGTCTGATTCTCAAAAGGAGTTAGACCTTTTTTGTTACATTCTCAATCCCCCAAACAACATTATTCTAATCCGATTCTATTATGCTTGACATCATACTGATCATATTAGGAAGTCTATGCCTCATAGTAGGCTTATTGGGATGTATCCTCCCTATAATTCCCGGACCGCCCATTTCATACGCCGGTTTGTTATTACTCCATATTACAGATAAGGCGCAATTTTCTACATCGCAATTACTGATTTGGTTATTTCTGGTAGTGATAGTGCAAGTATTGGACTACTTCACTCCCATGATTGGAAGCAAATACAGCGGAGGAAGTAAATGGGGCAGTTGGGGCTGCCTGATAGGTTCAATCGTCGGAATCATCTTTCTTGGCCCGTGGGGAATTGTTATCGGTCCTTTTGGAGGAGCTTTCATCGGAGAACTCTTGGGAGACAGAAGTGCAAGGGATGCCCTAAAATCAGGTATTGGAGCACTGATTGGTTTTCTGGTAGGGACAGTGTTTAAGGTAGTAGTTTGTGGATACTTCGTGTGGTGTTTCGTAAAGGCATTGATATAATTTCACCACAGAGTGACACAGAGTCCCACAGAGTTTAATTTGAAATCAGAACTCTGTGGGACTCTGTGTCACTCTGTGGTGATTATACTATTATCGTTGTAATGTAATTCCCATCAACCCAATCACCACATCATTAGAAAGAGTTTCAAGAACGAGGTGGGAAAGTTTCTTATCAGGATTCAAGGGCATTTCAAGCAATATGGCAGCACCACCATCCAATTCACGGGAGGCACCTGGAAAGCCTAATTCTTCTCCAAAGTTATTGCTGATCTCGCCCGTTTTAAGACGCAAGCGATAAAGCTCCGGAACATGTCGGTTGAAAGCCAGACCATCTTCAAAGAAAATATGCTCAATGGGCGCCCAGTTATCGGGATTACGCAAAGCCACCTTATCGCAAGTACCATCTTTATAATAAACACGGATCAGCCCATTGTCAATATGGCACTGCATGTGATTGGTGCTACCTGCCATAAGTAAATAGGCACGGGATGCCTTTCCTTTGAGAGAGACCGTCAAACTATCCGGATAATTATCCCACAAGGATGTGAAAGCTATATTTTGGCCCTCAGCAGGAGTACGGAAAGGAACTCCCAGCTTAGTATTCAACACTCCCTTCTGAACGGAAGAGCGAAGTCCGGAATCATCAATATCCACCGTATGCAAAGGATGGCACCATTCACCGATACCTTGCTTGGGTATCTGCAAAGTGGTATATGGAGACCGAGGTGAAAGATACTCATTACGGAATATATCTGTAACGGCAGAATTGAATTGTTCATCCATCACAACCGGTTCACACTTAGAAGAATTGACTTTAGCGAAGGCGGAGAACTGAATAGAATCATCCTTATCTGCGGACAGCGGATTATCTACAGGAACCCACCATTTCATATCCCCTTGTTGCATCGGAACAAAACATACAGGAGCTTCAGCTGAAACAGCTTCTATCTGAGACTTTGTCGGACTCCCAAGCACTTCCCCGCCCCATTCAATGTTAATTTCCACTTTTTCATCCGAGGAAGCAGGGACAACGACGGAAAGTACCGGACGGCTGATGGAGTTCTCTACCAATGTCCATGTTGCAGGCTTTCCATTGACTGTAAGCTTCGCCACTTCCGAGCGCTGAGCCGGAAACTGAAGTTCCAATGTACGTACCGCAGGTAATCGGTGGATGATTGCATAGGATGTTGCAGTTTCATTAGTATGCTTAAAGTCAAAATCAATATCCGGAGTATGCAGAGATGCAAAAGGCCAGGAGGAGGGTAAGCCAGGTTTCACCAGCAGGCGTCCGTTCATGGCATCAGGAAGGATACCATAGAGTCCTTGTATCAATACACGGGAAGCCACACCTATAGGATCCCCGAAATCACGGTAACACTCTCCACGAGCAGCATCATAAAAACTGATTTGCCCGAAGTTACCGGGGCTTTCACCCAGATACATACCATCGAGGACAGAACTCTTGAGCAGATGAAAACCTGCATCCGCACGTCCTGCCTGGAAATAAGCAAGAGCAGTATGCATCACTTCGGCAAAAGCAACATTGTTGATACTCCAGGAATAAGGCAACCAGTTCGTAGTGGAGATAGTAGCATAACCTTCATCTTTCAAACCATCACCATGAACGGGGATATGCGGTATTTCGCGATCCACATAACTGGTGGCAAGATAAGCTTGGAAAGGATCAGCGATGTCGCTATCCAATGCATGATAAATAGTCCATACACCGGGACTGGTATGCAGACGTTTATGCCCCATGAAATCCTGAAACTCAGCCCAATGTCCACGTTCGGGTATCCAAAGGCGGGCATTCAGAGCTTTCAGTATTCTGTCAGCTTCTTCACGATAGGGTGCAGGGTCTTCTCCAATCTTCTCGGCAATCATAGCTGCGAGGCGATTGGAACGATAGTTATAGGCAGAAGAATGAGTGACCGCACCACTATTATAATAAAGAGCATCACTTGCCCAGATGCAGGCATAGGCATCATAAAGTCCGTCATTATCGGGATCATAGTTTCGTTTTTCCCAGGCAAGGTGACGGGTCAGGACAGGCCACATACGGCGGGCGTATTCCAAATCACCGGTCCAGTTGAAATGCCACAAGAGTTCATCAATATAACAAAGATTCATGTCATAATGATGCATCTGATCGTTCCGACGGGGGTTACGGCAGATATAACCGTTACTATATTGGGGTGTTCCCCACTTCTTTTCGGAACGTGCCAAAGCAAGAGTTGAATCCTGTGCAGGGTGTGGAATCGTGTTCGGCACCTCTGTCACCTGACTGGCGGCATAAGCATTGAAGTGCGTACGGGCACGGTCGTGCCAACCTAAGGCATCACCGGTATAAGCAGCACGCCAGCCACTGAGAGGCATACGCCAGCCAATAGCACCATGCAGCCAGACTTCACCATCCCAGATGCCATCGGCAGCTACGGCAAGGGCACCACCCAGAGTATTAAAGTATGGATCGGGAGTTATGATCCTGATACGTGAGGCAAGATCGGCACGGGCTTGTTCAGACTTATTATAAAGGGCAATGCCTTCCTCCTGTGAAGGTACTACTAAAGAATAGTCACGTACAAGTACATAAACATCCTGCCGGTCGAAAAGGGAGATACCCAATGATTGTAATTGTTGAGGTTGCTCGGGTGCATCAAAACAACCGGGAGGATCGGCCCCCATATCACCGTTACGACTCAATCTGTTCAGGCGGATTTCACTCAACATAGGGCGCAAAACCGCGCCTACAGGCATATTTACGGGGGTAATCTTCCAAATGGCAGCATCCTCATCCGGCAAAGCAAGAGCAGAGATTTGCAGCTCAGCATCTGTTCCCCAGGAGGGGTGCTTCAGACGATAGGAACGCCGTCCGGGAGTGTAACGAGACTCACACCAAGCGGTTTCTTCCAATGGAGTCACTGAACTATCAGCCAGTACGAGATGGAAATGTATATTCTTACTGTTGCGCTTTTCGTAGACAGCAAAAATAGGACGGTCACTCGTTTCCAGGCGGAAAGCGGTATGGCTGCCATAAAGGGCACGAGTATAGCGGTTCTTTCCATTGACACTTACAAAATCTTCACCGTCCGGGCGATATTGCAGGGTACGGGCAGCACCCCGCTTATGATCATTGTAAGAGGTGGATTCGATGCGGTCGCCGGCACTTTGCGGTTTATTACCGGTGGTATATTGCGCATAGGCGAAAGCAGGCAGCAAAGAGATGAGGATATAAAAAAATAGTTGTTTCATTACTTTTCGGTTATGAATATAATTTTAGGCGCGGATTACGCGGATTACACGGATTCT
>ENA-OZGR01000553-OZGR01000553.1-human-gut-metagenome-genome-assembly--contig:-NODE-553-length-14712-cov-10.610016_pt1 | contig 14712 bp, 16 predicted proteins | sample MGYA00244660_ERZ653666 | MGnify/ENA primary metagenome ERZ653666 (study PRJEB26926, sample SAMN06165280) | human gut metagenome | biome: ENVO:00009003; feature: ENVO:2100002; material: ENVO:00002003...
TCTAGCTTCGTCGGCAGCGTCAGATGTGTATAAGAGACAGATATTGTAGCTTTTGCATCTCTGTTGCTTACCAGCTGTAGTGATTTTCTGGACTTGACACCTATATCTGAGGCTTCTTCAGCAAATTACTATAAAAATACTTCTGATATAAATTCTGCATTGTCCGCTTGTTATGGTTCCTTGCAGGGGACCTATCAATATGGCGAATATTTCATTTCCCTCATGGAGCTAAGGTCTGATAATGTGGAAGATATTAATCCCGGTGGAGCAGCCGGTATGTTCTACTTCATTGATAACTTTACTGCTACATCCGGAAATAATGTCGTTCGCTATGCATGGAAAGAATTATATAACCAGATATACAGATGCAACAATGTACTTGCAAGTATAGATGTGGTAACAGATGCCGCGCTGAAAAAGCAGTATGAAGGGGAAGCTATGTTTTTACGTGCTTTGGCATATTTCAATATTGTTCGTCTTTGGGGAGCTGCGCCTCTGATCCTGAAACCGGTGACGGCAATTGAAGCTAAGGGGTATGGACGTAGTTCAGTGGCGGATGTTTATAGAGCTATAGAAGAGGATTTGGAGGCTGCATCCGGTATGCTTACTTCTGCTTATGATGATGACAATCTGGGAAGAGCCACTTCCGTAGCTGCAAAAGCATTATTGGCAAAAGCTTATCTGACACAACAAAAGTGGTCGGCAGCAGCGACTTTGCTGGATAACATAGTCAAAGATTATTCATCCAAATATGGTTTGCAGAACACCGTTGCTGATGTTTTTGATGTAAACCAGGAGATGAATAAAGAAATTCTGTTTGCTGTACGATATTCAAAATCAGTTCTTGGAGAAGGACATGGATACAACGATTACTTTAAGGATAAGTCGGTTATTGATAGCAAACTTTTAGCTTCTTATGGAAATGCGGACGATCGTAAAGCCATGATCGAATATAAAAAGGTAGATGCTAACAATAATGTAATAGCTAAGTATTATGATACATTCGACGCTACTACGGCAAAGGTTGGATTTGACTTACCATTATTGAGATGGGCGGATGTATTACTGATGTGTGCTGAGGCTCACAATGAAGTAGCCTATGAAAGTTCTGAATCGAGTAAGGCACTGAGCTACTTGAATTTGGTTCGTAAGCGTGCAAATGCAGTGGAATATAAAGTGACAGATTTGAAAGATCAGAGTGCTTTCCGCAAGGCTGTATTGGAAGAACGCCGTTTGGAATTCCCGTTCGAACTGCATCGTTGGTTTGATTTGATTCGTACAGATACGGCTATAGAAGCTATGTCAAAGGTTGGTTTCACAATAACAAAGAATGATTATTTATATCCGGTTCCGAAAACGGAGGTTGATTTGATCGACAATCCGGAAACATTCCCTCAAAATCCGGGATATAACTAATCTGAGTATTTATTGAGTGAGGATGCCTGAAAGTATTGCCTCTCAGGCATCCTTCTAAAACTATGAAACATGAAATATATTTGGGGACTGTTGTTCGCCTTGGTGGCTGAATGTGCTTTCTCGCAAGAATTGCCTCAATGGAAAGAGGGATATATGGATATCCATCATATCAATACCGGACGTGGGGATTGCACCTTTTGTATTTTGCCGGATGGAACTACTCTGTTGATTGATGCCGGAGAAAATAATAGAGTCGGAGAGAGGGTCGTAGCTGCAAAACCAGATGATACCAAGAAAGCTGGTGAGTGGATTGCAGATTATATTCGCTATTTTATACCTAAAGACAAAGAAAACATTGACTATTATCTTTTGACGCATTATCATTCAGATCATATCGGTAGTTGGTTGCATAAGAAAGAAGATAAAGGCAGGTATTATCTGACTGGGATTTCTGAGGTATATCGGAATTTTCCTGCTAAAGTAATCGTGGACAGAGGGGATGACTTTATGCCTCCTTCCGATAAAGATTCTTGCTATATGAACTATCGTAATTTCGTAAAATCAATCTCCGACTGCACTAAACGTGAAACCTTTAATGTGGGATCGTGCAATCAATTTGTGTTACGCAATGAACCGGAAAAATATCATTCATTTGGTGTGCGTAATGTATATGCTAATGGTAAGGTTTGGGATGGAGATACAGGAGTTACCTCATTATTTTCTGATAAGGGCAACTATTCAAAAAGTGAAATGCCCAGAGAAAATATGTATAGCTGTGTGATAAAGTTGAGTTACGGTGCATTTGATTACTATACAGGAGGGGATATACCAGGCTTTCCCCGTCCGGGACGTCCTAAGTGGCATGATATTGAGACCCCAGTTTCTGATGTGGTAGGCAAAGTAGAAGTGGCGGTATTAAATCATCATGGCAATGAGGACGGGACTAATGAAAATTTTCTCCGGAATTTATCACCTCAGAATGTCATAATGTCTACTTGGGATGCTTTGCATCCTAATCATACGGTGTTGTATCGTCTATTCTCTAAAGAAATTCATCCGGAAGAGAGAAAGACATTTTCCACGAATATGCATCCGGCTACTAAAATTGTTATCGGTGATTTGGTTGATAGAATGGCATCCCATCAAGGGCATATAATGGTACGTGTATATCCGGGAGGTAACAAATATCGTATGTCTGTTTTTGATGATGCGGTTCCCATATCCGAAAGCCATGTCATCTATGAATCGGATCTATTTGAATGTATGAAATAAACAATAAAATTTATGAGAAGGAATCTATTTTTATTGAGTTGCCTCTTGTTGTTGTGTACAGTTGCTTTATGGGGGCAAAATCCTGCTGAACGGATTCATAAAGCATTTAATGAACCTGCTGAAAAATCAATTCTGGTGGTTTCGCACCGTGCAGATTGGCGTAATGCTCCGGAAAACTCATTGCAAGCCATTCAAAATTGCATTGATATGGGAGTGGATATGGTTGAAATTGATTTGAAGCGCACTAAAGATGGACATCTTATCTTGATGCATGATAAAACTATTGACCGTACTACCACGGGTAAAGGTAAACCAGAAGATTATACGTTGGAAGAGTTGCGTCAGTTCCGTATGAGAAATGGAGCCGGACATAAAACTCGTCACTTGATACCTACTTTTGAAGAAGTGATGAAGTTATGTAAAGGCAAAATCATGGTGAATGTGGATAAAGGGTATGATTATTTTAAAGAGGCATACGCTATTCTTGAAAAAACAGGTACTGTGCATCAGTGTATAATGAAAGCCGGGTTACCTTATGATCAGGTGAAAGCTGAAAATGGTGAAGTATTGGATAAGATGATTTTTATGCCTGTGATCGATTTACACAAGGAAGGTGCTGAAGCGATTGTTGACGGCTATTTAGAACACATGAAACCTCAGGCTTTTGAATTGGTGTTTGATAATGACGGACCGGAAGTGCAGAGACTGATAAAGAAAGTACGTGATAGTGGCGCTAAAATTTTTATAAATAGTTTGTGGCCGGAACTTTGCGGCGGCCATGATGATGACCTCGCTGTAGAGTTGAAGCAACCGGGTGAGAGTTGGGGATGGATTATTGGACAAGGAGTTAAACTGATTCAGACAGATCGACCTGCGCTATTACTGGAATATCTGAAAGCAAAGAAACTTCACGATTAACCTCACGAGAATATGCTGAAATATATTATTAATTTTTACAGGGTCTCAATGCCGAGACCCTGTAACGGAGAGTCTTTATCCGAACAGAAGAAACGTTTGAAGCGTTTGCAATGGTCTACTTTTTTGGCTGCAACCTTTGGGTATGGTTTGTATTATGTCTGTCGGTTGAGTCTGAATGTAATGAAGAAGCCTATTGTAGATGAGGGCATTTTTTCGGAAACGGAATTAGGAATTATCGGCTCTGTACTCTTCTTCACCTATGCAATCGGAAAATTTACAAATGGATTCCTCGCTGATCGTAGCAATATAAACCGCTTCATGACTACCGGCTTATTGGTTACTGCATTGGTTAATCTATGTTTGGGATTTACCAACTCATTTATCCTGTTTGCCATTCTTTGGGGGATTAGTGGTTGGTTTCAGTCTATGGGAGCTGCTTCGTGTGTAGTGGGGCTTTCCCGTTGGTTTAGTGATAAAGAGCGTGGATCTTTCTATGGATTTTGGTCTGCCAGCCATAACATAGGCGAGGCTTTGACTTTCATCATCGTTGCTTCTGTGGTTAGTGTTCTGGGATGGAGGTATGGTTTTCTGGGCGCAGGTCTTGTGGGGCTTATCGGAGCATTGATTATATGGCGTTTCCTCCATGATACTCCGCAAAGTGAAGGACTTCCGGCGGTGAATCAGCCGAAAGAGAAAAAAGAAATGAATGCTGCGGAAGCTGCTGATTATAATAAAGCACAAAAGCAGGTTTTGTTGATGCCTGCTATCTGGATATTGGCTTTGTCCAGTGCTTTTATGTATATCAGTCGTTATGCGGTGAATAGTTGGGGAGTGTTTTATCTGGAAGCGGAGAAGGGATATACCACTTTGGATGCCAGTTTTATTATTTCTATCAATTCGGTTTGCGGCATTGTTGGTACAGTCTTTTCCGGATTCATATCGGATAAACTCTTCGGTGGGCGTCGCAATGTGCCTGCATTGATTTTTGGATTAATGAATGTAGCCGCTTTGTGTCTGTTTTTACTCGTTCCCGGTACACATACTTGGGTGGATGTGACGGCTATGATTTTATTTGGAACAAGTATTGGTGTGTTACTGTGTTTCCTGGGTGGACTGATGGCGGTTGATATTGCTCCGCGTAACGCTTCGGGTGCGGCACTGGGAGTAGTGGGGATTGCCAGTTATATAGGTGCCGGATTGCAGGATGTGATGAGTGGTGTGTTGATCGAAGGAAACAAGACGGTAGTGGATGGAACGGATGTTTATGACTTTACGTATATCAATTGGTTTTGGATTGGGGCTGCAATCTTATCAGTATTATTGGCATTATTAGTTTGGAATGCTCGGGATAAAGAGCCTGAATAGGTATTGTATAAATTAATAACAACTAAAATTATGGAACTTGAAGAATTGCGCGATGCACTGAAAATAGCCAGTGCTCACGAGTATGCTCTCATTGAAGAGCTGTTGGTCTGTGTCGATAAAAAAAAGTTTGATTAAGCAGATCAGGCAAACAGAGAAAAATGATACACCTGCAAGGGTGGAGTATTACGGTAACCCGAAAGCAGTTACCCGCATGCTTGTGAAGTTGATAGAGCAAGGGAAGCTGCGCTACAACGGTGAGGACAATTACTCACGGATCATCCGTTCGCTGACTTCAGTGGTGGATGTGGTGAATGAATCGACGGGAAAGATTATGAGCGGGGAATCTCTGGTATCGTATGTAAAGTGGATACGGGCGGGGGAATTGCCGGAAGAATAAGAGGGAAAAGGCGGAGTAATCCGCCTTTTTGCTAACTTTGCAAAAAAATATTGCATGACGTTCTTCCTCTCTTACAAACAATATCAATTTATGCAGAAGCTGTTTCAGGAGTTAGAATTTGAATATCTAATGCATTTTCTATTTTAGTCAGCGTTTCTAACGAAAGATTTTCTTTACCTTTCAGAATTTTAGAAATATATTGCTGACTACAATTCATCCTTTCAGCCAGTTGCTTTTGGCTTATTTTCATTTGCTCCATTTTATCAAGCATCTGCATAGCTATTTTCTGAGAATAGCGAAGCCATGATTTATTTGCTATAATGAATGGGTTAATAAAGAAGTTATTAAAAAAGCGGCGAAAGATTTGAAAAACATGATGGTGCTTTTCAAATCTTTCGCCGCTTTTTTTAATCTTTCCGCCAACTTTCCGGAGGATATTTCCTTGCTTTTATTCCTATATGTCTTTTATCATATGAATTGTTGTGGCGGTATGCCCTGAATCTCCTAACCGTGACTCTAAATGCCGGAAGCCTTTACGTTTGTATAGGGAGACTGCATTTTGAAATTGAGGAAATGATTCGGATGTTACTATTTATTTCTTGAGTCATTTTTGGTGTGTCATTAATGATTGAACTCACGAAATTACGGAATTAATGCTAAAGTAAAATATGGCATAGTAGTTTTTTTATAAACTCAGTTAGGTAGAGTTAGGTTACTTTTAAAACTTTCGTGAGAAAGAATAAAAATAGAAAGTAATTACTTTCTGAAATTTAAGTGTATAAGGGAAGTTATGAAAGTAACCTAACTCTACCTAACAGATTGTTTCATATCGGATGCAAATAGGGTACTTTCTGACTCTTTATTCTGTGTCATTCATATTTTCTTGACTGTTATTGCTCCAATAGTATCACTATGTGCAGTGGCTAATAATAAACCAAACACATCATCTTCGTCTATTTTGAGCGTTTGGCATTGAATGTTTTTGTTTGCACCCTCTGAAAGCATATTATAAAAGAAGGGGAAAAGAGTATCGGAAACAAATTCCTGTTGACTTTTAGGAAATGACAATGATATGGCTGTCTGTTTTTTGTCCAGTAAGTACGGGTCGTTATAACGGAATATATATTTTCCATCATCGGTCTCTGTTAGGATTCCGGCCATACATTTGTTTGTATATACTTCTGCCTGTCTCATTTATTGACCTCCTTTACTTGCATGATAATCTCTAATCCCAATATTTCAGAAATCTTATTGAGAGTGCTGAATGTGGGATTACCCTTGCCTGCCTCTATACTTTTGATTATATGCAAACTTAATTCTGTATAATCTGCCAGATCTTGTTGGGTTAATTCTAATTGCAAGCGGCGATCTTTTATGATTTGACTTATATTCATGGTGCAATATATTGCCTTTTATGGATAAATATAGCATTTATCATTGAATAAAATAGGGAAAAGTGCAATATATTGCATTATTTGCATGCTTTTGATTTCGATATTGAAATATTGATTAAAATGAAGAGTTTGTTTGATTTGTATTGGGAATTATTTGTAATATTTCAACTTTGAAGTTGATATATTGCTTTAAATTCTATGGTTATTCAATTTTAATATTTATTTTTGTGGAAAAATAATAATATGGCAACACAAGAGGAGGTTGAAGCGTTTTTAAAGCAATTCCATCAGAAGTTAAAAGTCTTTAGTATTATCTTTAGAGATGAAAGAGGAAAAAATGCTCAAACATTAGCTGATTTGGAAATAACCCCAAAATATAGAGAAACTATTATAAAAGCAATTGAAGTAGAAGATTATTCTCAGGGACCAATAGTTGATACACTTAATCATTTAGGCGATATGTGGGTGTTCGGAAAAGATGTGAAAGGTCATGAGATTTATATAAAGATTTCGCTTGGAAGAGATAATTGTCAAACGATATGTATTTCATTTCATATTGCAGAATATAGAATGAAATACCCATTTAAAGGAGGAAAATGATGAAAAGCCCTTTTACAGGAGGAAATGTAAGCCTTCAGCAAGAAAATTCAGAATTGGTATTTCGCAAAGAGAAGTTTCAATACACTTATCTTTATTATGAGTGTGAGGATACTAAAGAGCATTTCACAACGACGGAAATTGATGAGCTAAATCTTGCACAAGTGTACAATCAGTACAGAATAAAATATGGTATCCCGTTTCCTGATGAAATAAAGCAGATACGAGAAATGTATGATCTGTCAGCTTTAAAGATGTCTGAGATATTGGGGTTTGGGGACAACCAGTATAGATTGTATGAAAGTGGAGACATGCCAAGTGAAGCGAATGGAAAAGTGCTGAACTTGATAAAAGATCCTGCAATCTTCGAGACATTTGTAAGAAATGCAAGATATCAGTTAGAAGAAAAAGAGTTTAAACGGATATTGGCTAAACTAAATAAAGTAATAGAATCCCAACTACCTAATATTGAAGAAGAACTGATTTATGACTCATATACAAGAGGGAGCATAAATGGCTATGCAACGCAGTCGTATAAGAAGCTTAAGAATATCTTATTATACTTTATAGAGCGTTGTGACGGGGTGTTTAATACTAAGATGAATAAGTTACTTTTCTATACCGATTTTCTTTGTTATAAAAAGTATGGAAGGGCCGTGAGTGGTTTGGCTTATAAGGCTATTCAATATGGTCCTGTACCTGTAAGATGGGATAGGGTATATAGTTTGGTGGATGGTGTTGACCAAGATATTGTTGAATTTGAATCTGGTTATTCCGGGGTAAAGTTAGATTCATTATTGATGCCGGATATGAATGTTTTTTCTCCGGAAGAATTGTCGGTGTTAGAATCTGTATATGAAAATTTTAAAAATTCAACTGCCGCCGATATTTCTGCCATAAGTCATAATGAAGATGCTTGGAAAAAGTATTATGGCACCAATAAACTAATTGATTTTAGAGAAGCTTTTACTTTGAAAGCTTTATAATGAAACTTATCATTCTGTCATTCAAGGATAAAACTTAGCTATGCTTTGAATGACAGAATGATAAGTTTTTATTGATATAACTGATTATTCCTCACACTCTCCGCCTCCAGAAGTATTACCTCGTAGCGCCTCATATTCTTGCTTGTAACATACTGGAAGCCATATTTGGTGAGAATCTTCCCTAACAGGATTTTTCCGGCATGGTTATATTGATAGCCGGTTCTGTTTCTGATTTCTTCCGCTATTTCGCTCACCGTCATATACTTGAAGCTTTCGAAGCGCTCCGGTTTGCGGAAGTGCGTCAACAGCATTTCTTCTTCGGGAGTCTGGAAGATGAAAGGCTTGTTGTTGCGCTCTATCTCATCATTTTCGTCGGCCTCGAACCAGTAGCGATAGCCGGTGTCCAGCAGGTGCTTGATTTGGGCATAGAGCTGTGGGTAGTCGATTTCGTAGCGGTCTATCTTTTCGATTTCGTAGCAGAGGAAGCGGCGGTTGCCAGTGGGATCGTATAACACTTGCGGGTAGTTGCAGGTACCGGCAAAGGATGCCCAGTGGGGTAGGTTCAGAGTATGACGGGCATAAGGCAGGCGGATGCTGATAAACTTCCGGGTGATGAGGTCCTTCAGCAGACTGAGTTCGTGCCCCGTCATACCCTCGAACTCATCGAAGTTGATGAGCATAAATTCCGCCATGCGGGAGAGGTCGTCCTTGTTGCCGGCGGAGATGATGCCGGTGCTGAGATAATCGGTTCGTAAGTCATCTGACAGGATTTTGTTGATGAAAGTCGTTTTTCCCAGGTTCTGCTTGCTGCATAACAGGAGGCAAAGGTGGTTCACTACCTCTTCTTGCGTGGCAGCGGCTACCATACCTACCAGAAAATGCCTGAAACCTTTCAGCCAGAATTCTCTTTGGGCAGGGATGGTGTGGACACTTTCGGCAAGGCGACCGATGTGGTCGATGCTGTCCCATTGGGGCAGGTGATTCATATACTCGCGGATGGGATGGTAGGAGAAACTGAAATCGGAGTAGATCAGGTTTTCCATGTTCTTGACGCTGCAAGGATAACCGGCTTCATTCAGCTCCATCCAGATGCTGTTACTTACCATGTCATCCAGCATGACGAAATCCTCTTCACCCTTTTTGCGACATTCCATGCGGTGCTTCATCTGGTTGTAGCGCGTTTCGTAATGACTGTTGATATACTGTCCGATGCGGAGGAAGTTCCATTGCGAGGTTTTCAACTTACGTGTGTTAAATTCGTCCGTGTGCTGATAAGCACTGTCCGTCAGGGAGTCAATCTCTTCGGGTGGTATGTCGGTGAAGTTGAGGCGCAGGAAAGGGGCGACTTCTTCTTTGGGGATGCCGTAAGCATTGTATGTGCAGGTTAGCCGGAACAGGTAGTTGTTGCGGTTGCCTTCTTCGTACTTGTTTTTGTGATCGTGATAGTAAAGAAGGAGTGCAAGCAGGGAACGACTTTCGCTTTGAGGATAAGAGATGTTGTCCGAAGGCTTTTGGTACGGAGGTTTTTCTGTGGTTATTCCGGAAGACTTTTTCCGTCCGGGAGTTTTCTTTTTCTTTTCTCTGAGAGGGCGGTTGAGGTCGACGATGAGAATCTGCGGATTAGGTTTCAGATAGACATTCTCGTCGTGAGGCAGATAGCAGATACGCGTCATGTCTTTGCCCGATTCGTCGATGTCCGTTTGGCAAAGCTCTTCGTAGAGTGCGGCAACCTGGTCGTAGGCATGTGCATGGTAGTTGCGGACTTCTTCGGGAGATTGCGGCAGGGTGCCGTCGGGCAGACTGGTGATTGTGGTCAGTTTGTAACCGTTGCCCTTCGGGCTGGTAAAGCTGATGTGGGTATGCGGATTTCCGGTGACTGCCTTTGAGATGCGTGCCAGTTCTTCGGGGGATTTCTTGTCGAGGTCGAGGACGATTTCTCCGTTGTACTCACTGAGTTTGTCGTATCGGCGTCCACCGGTGAAGCGGGCGGAGAAGGTGACGGAGGGAAGTTCTCCTTTTATGGAATCAGCGGTTGCGATGTCATTGGCAGTGATATGCTGTCGGATGTCAAGAGTCATGTGTGCCAGTTTTTCATCGTGGCGGATGAGGTTGGCCACTTCTTCGTCGGTTACTTCGGCGCAGGGCGGTTGTTTTTTGTTTTGATAATATGAATACTTCATTGTTTGTATGTTTTTGAGGGAAAGTTGACGAGTTAACAAGTTGACCAGGTGATAAGGTTCCATGCGGCATAGAAGCATTGCGCAGCTCCTTGTTCCCTTGTCAACTCGTTTCCTTCCTTTCTTTCCCTATTCATCGTGGGGGTATCACTATTATATCCGGAAGTCGGGACAGGTGGAATTGATGAGGTCGGAAGATGTGCCTGGGGCGCATGCCCGTGGATACAATGCGAATAGTCTTGGAGTGTGTTATGAGGGCGGTCTGGATGTGAATGGACGTCCTGCCGATACGCGGACTTTACGGCAGAAAGAGGCGATGCACCGATTGGTAGCCAATCTGTTGCAGAGTTATCCGGAGGCGCGGGTGGTGGGACACCGGGATTTGAGTCCTGATAAAAACTACAACGGCATTGTAGATCCTTGGGAAAGGACGAAAGAGTGTCCTTGTTTTGAAGTAAAAGCGGAGGCGTGGGAGTAAAAAACTCCCCGCCTTTTTTTGTGCGTGCCGAAGTATTGTTACATTTGTGGCAACATATTGAAAAACACTATTGGATATGAGACACCGATTTATCTCTGAGAGATGTAAAATATTTGGTTTGCTTCTTCTGTTGGCAGCTGGTTCGGCTGCACTTCGCGCCCAGGATCAGCCGGGCATTAAAAACATACGTACGGTGGTGTATGAGCCGCTATTGAAGGACACTACGTGGGTGACCGGTAAGGTAGTGGATTATATTACATTCGTGAAGTACGACAGCAAAGGCCGTAAGATGGTAGAGAACAGGCTGAAGCCGGACGGCAGTCCGCACGGTAAACTGGTGTATGTGTATAACCCTGCCGGACAGGTGTCGCGCGAGATTTATGCAACTGCGGATAAAGGAGTCAGCGACTGTTGGGGCTATACGTATGATGAAAAAGGACGGCTGAATTGCATTGCCTATATGAACGGACAGGAAGATACACTCCAGATTACTTCTGCCTTGTACGATGAAGCGGGAAAGATGTTGAAAATCTACTCCAAGGACTATGTGAAAAAGAGGTCATCGGGCAGACAAGTGCTGTACAATGAGGATGGAACGCCGGAGAAGATTATCCTGATGGGTGGTCCGGATGAAAAGATGGAACGCGTGGGAGAATACCCGATTGGAAAGGGGGATACACTGACGCTGAAAAGAAGGGGTGCACTACAGTTAGGTAAGATGCGGGTGGTGAAAGATGATAATCAGAAGAATCCGATTCGGAAGATAGATGAAGCGGGTAACTGGACAGAGCGTTTTGAAGGTTGCAATGAATATGGAGAACCGAATTTCATTATCCGCAGAGATATAGAGTATGCAGGCGGTGGAAATGACTGGGAGAAAATACCCGTGCGCGGTAAAGTGAAGAAGGTACAGCAAAGGTCGTACGTTGCCATCGCCAAAGGTCCGCAGGCGGTGGATAAGGGAGAGAAGAAAGGGCAGTTCTTCGTTTACGAGTTTGGTGAAAACGGACGGAAAGTAAAAGAGGAACGGTTCACGGAAGCGGGAGTATGTCGGGAAAAGATTCAGTATGAATATGATGAGAATGGGAATTTGTCGAAAGAAAGCCATTATACATCGGCGGGTGTGCTGACGGCAAACAAGAATTATGGATACGATAAGGAAGGGCGCCTCAAGCACTGTTCAATACTGGATGATAAGGGTGAAATTATGCAGCGGGATGTGTATCGCTATGATATAGAAGGTAATATGGTACAGGAAGTCGGTTACCTGACGAATGGAACAAAATGTAGTGAGTTCCGTTATATATATGATTCCTATGGGCAGCAAATAGAGCGGAAAGTGCTGTTGCAACCTGAAGGATCTGATCCGGTTGGCTCTGTTCGGAGAGGCTATAATTTTCAGGGACGTGTAGTGTTTGAAGAATTTCTTTCACCGGATGGTACATCTCAAAGCCAGCATACGTATTGGTACAATACCAAAGGGGAACTGATTTCCGGAACAGAGCGTCCGGAAGGGCAAACCGAAGAAGTGAAATACGTCTATAAATTCCATAATGATAACCAAGGAAACTGGAAAATCAGAATCAAGTATATAGACGATGTGCCGGTGGTGTACGAAGAGCGTGAATATACATATTATTAGTGTGGATATTAGGCGCGGATTACACGGATTGCGCGGATTTAAAGCTGCGCTATTGTGTCAATTAACTAAAAAATTCGCGTAATCCGTGTAATCCGCGCCTAAAAAAGTACCATTTACAATCTTTTTGTAGAATCTGCGAAACTTGAATTAAAAATAAAAACGAAATTGTATGAAGAAGATTATTAACCCATGGAAAGATTTGGAAGGGTACAATTGTTTCGGTTGTGCTCCCAATAATGAGTCCGGTGTGAAAATGGAGTTTTACGAGGATGGCGACGAGGTGGTGAGCATCTGGAAGCCGCGTCCGGAGTATCAGGGTTGGCTGAATACGCTGCATGGTGGCATTCAGTCGGTGTTGCTGGATGAAATTTGCGGATGGGTGGTAGTGCGTAAGTTGCAGACAAGCGGGGTGACTTCGAAGATGGAAACTCGTTTTCGTAAACCGGTATCGACTACGGACTCGCATGTCGTGTTGCGGGCTTCCATACGCGAACAGAAGCGGAATATTGTGATTATCGATGCGAAACTTTATAATGAAGCGGGAGAGGTGTGCTCGGAGGCGGTATGTACTTACTTCACTTTCCCGAAGGAGAAGGCGGAACAGGAAATGCACTTTCATCACTGCGATGTGGAGAAGGAGGAGATTCTGCCGCTGATTTAAGTTTGCTCACTATGGACGGTTAATGATAATAATTTTAGGCGCGGATTACGCGGATTACACGGATTCTTTTCCTGTAATATAGTGTGATAGCGCAGCCATTAATCCGTGTAATCCGCGCCTAAAATTATTATCAGCATTTAGTTCATTACTTTTCCATAACAAATTAATCTATGCAAATCAGTGTAATTTGTAACGTAAACTAAGAAAATGATAGGAAAACGAAACTTTTTGTGATAAATCTTTGGAAGTTTCAAACGGATAGTTTACTTTTGTCGCATCAAACAAAAGAATTGTATGAAAAATATTGTTGCACATCATCACCATCATCATTACCTGACGAATAATCGGTAGGCGTATGATTGTATGTGCATAATGAATAAACATATAAACGACGAGGCTTGCCGGATAATGGCAAGCCTCGTTTTTTGTTTTCAAGAGTTTAGTTAAGTCTAGTTTAGTTTTTGTGAGTAGTTAAATCGTAAAATTATAAATAAGATTATGTTATTAAGAATTGCAGTACAAGCTAAAGGTCGTCTTTATGACGAGACGATGTCATTTCTGGGAGAGTCGGATATCAAATTGAATGCAGTGAAACGTTCATTGCTGGTACAATCGTCTAATTTTCCTGTAGAGGTATTATTTTTGCGTGATGATGATATTCCGCAGTCAGTGGCAACAGGCGTGGCGGATATAGGTATCGTAGGCGAGAATGAATATGTGGAGAAGAATGAAAATGCAGAGATTGTAAAGCGTCTCGGATTCAGTAAATGCCGTTTGTCACTGGCTATTCCGAAGGATATCGAATATCCGGGTGTGCAGTGGTTTGAAGGGCGGAAGATTGCGACGTCGTATCCGGGTATCCTCAGTACATTCCTGAAAACTCAGAATGTGAATGCGGAGATACATGTGATTACAGGTTCCGTAGAAGTGGCACCGGGCATCGGGCTGGCGGATGCGATTTTTGATATTGTTAGTTCGGGTTCTACGCTAGTGAGCAACCGGTTGAGAGAAGTGGAAGTGGTGATGAAATCGGAAGCACTGCTGATTGGCAACAGGAATCTGTGTGACGAGAAAAAGGAAATCCTGAAAGAGTTGCTTTTCCGTATGGATGCTGTGAAGACGGCGGAAGATAAGAAGTATGTGCTGATGAATGCACCGAAGGAACGTTTGGAAGAGATTATCCAGGTGCTTCCGGGTATGAAGAGCCCGACGGTGATGCCGTTGGCACAGGAGGGCTGGTGCTCAGTACATACGGTGCTGGATGAAAAGTGCTTCTGGGAGATTATAGGAAAGCTGAAGTCGCTGGGGGCAGAAGGAATTTTGGTGCTGCCGATTGAAAAAATGATAATTTAGGGAAGCGAATTTTAAGCCTGAAAGGCTTGCATTATATAGCGTAGGGCATCGCCCTA
>ENA-OZGR01000555-OZGR01000555.1-human-gut-metagenome-genome-assembly--contig:-NODE-555-length-14628-cov-10.343992_pt1 | contig 14628 bp, 15 predicted proteins | sample MGYA00244660_ERZ653666 | MGnify/ENA primary metagenome ERZ653666 (study PRJEB26926, sample SAMN06165280) | human gut metagenome | biome: ENVO:00009003; feature: ENVO:2100002; material: ENVO:00002003...
GATCTACACTTCTAGCTTCGTCGGCAGCGTCAGATGTGTATAAGAGACAGATTGCAAGCTACTGCAGCTGCAGCCGGAATTAGTAAATTAGGTGCAGCAATCGGCGCCGGACTTGCCGTTATTGGCGCAGGTTTGGGTATTGGTAAAATTGGTGGTTCAGCTATGGAGGCTATTGCCCGTCAGCCGGAAGCATCGGGAGACATTCGTATGAACATGATTATCGCTGCTGCATTGATTGAAGGTGTTGCTCTGTTGGCAGTAGTTGTGTGTCTGTTAGTGTTCTTCTTATAATAGGCCTATACTTGCTTTTAATTTATAATTATTAATTTATAATTAAGATTATGTCATTGTTATTACCCGATAGTGGTCTGCTGTTCTGGATGCTTTTGTCGTTCGGTGTGGTGTTTGTGGTGTTGGCGAAGTATGGCTTTCCTGTCATTACTAAGATGGTAGAAGGCCGTAGAACCTACATAGACCAATCGCTGGAAGTGGCAAAAGAAGCTAATGCACAACTTCAAAGACTAAAAGCTGAGAGCGAAGCATTGGTTGCTGCTGCCAACAAGGAGCAAGGACGCATCCTGCGGGAGGCGATGCACGAGCGTGACAAGATTATCGTCGAAGCACGCAAGCAGGCGGAAGTCGCCGCGCAGAAAGAGCTGGACGATGTGAAGAAGCAGATACAGCAAGAAAAGGAAGAGGCGATACGCGATATCCGTCGCCAGGTTGCCGTGCTTTCTGTGGATATTGCGGAGAAAGTAATCCGTAAGAATCTGGATGAAGAGCACGAACAAATGGAGATGATAGACCGGATGCTGGACGAAGTGCTGGCAGCCTCAAGAAGCAATTAAGTAGCGATAAGCGATTAGTGATGAATGATTAGCGAAATGTTGGTCATGAGTCGCTAATCACTAATAATTAAAGGAAATGGATATAGGAATTGTTTCGATGCGATATGCCAAAGCGTTGATAGAATACGCAAAAGGTACGGGGGCTGAAGACCGCGTATACCATGAATTGCGTATGCTGGAACGAAGCTTCCGTAAGCATCCTGATTTACGGGAGGCGTTGGATAACCCTATTTTGAAGATCAAGGAGAAAATTGCTCTGATTTGTACTGCTGCCGCAGGCAATGGAGAGGTGAGCCGGGAATTTTCCCGCTTCATAACACTTGTGTTGAGAAACCGCCGGGAGTATTATTTGCAGTACATCTGCCTGACTTATCTTGATCTATACAGGAAATTGAAGCATATCGGCGTAGGAAAGCTGATTACGTCTGTACCTGTGAGCCGGGAAGTTTGGGAGCGCATTCGAAATAGTGCTTCTACTTTGCTACATGCACAGATGGAGTTACAAACTGAAGTTGATCCTTCGATTGAAGGGGGCTTTATATTTGATATCAACGATTTCCGGCTGGATGCCAGCATCGCCACGCAACTAAAGAGAGTGAAACAACAGTTCATTGATAAGAACAGAAGAATAGTGTGATTTACGATTGGACGATTTACGATTTACGATTAGAGTTACTCTACATTGTAAGTAGTGAATCGGACTTAATGATGGTAATCTCAATCGTAAATTGTAAATAACTAAATCGTAAATAGAAACATGTCTGAAAATATAAAAGTAAGCGAAGTCTCCGATATTCTCCGTCACCAGTTAGAGGGAATTGATACCCGCGTGCAGTTGGATGAGATCGGTACAGTGCTGCAAGTCAGTGACGGTGTGGCACGTATCTACGGACTGCGTAATGCTGAAGCAAACGAACTGTTGGAGTTTGACAACGGTATCAAGGCGATTGTGATGAATCTGGAAGAGGACAACGTAGGAGCTGTTTTGCTGGGTCCTACAGATAAAATCAAAGAAGGCTACGTCGTAAAGCGTACCAAGCGAATTGCTTCCATTATGGTGGGAGAGGGTATGCTGGGACGTGTTATCGATCCCTTGGGATCACCACTGGATGGTAAGGGACTCATTGGTGGAGAGCTGTGCGAAATGCCTTTGGAACGTAAAGCGCCGGGCGTTATCTTTCGTCAGCCTGTGAACCAGCCGTTACAGACTGGACTAAAAGCTGTGGATGCCATGATACCTATCGGTCGTGGACAGCGTGAGTTAATTATCGGTGACCGTCAGACGGGAAAGACAGCTATTGCCGTCGATACGATCATCAACCAGCGTGCCAATTATGAGGCAGGCGATCCTGTATATTGTATTTATGTGGCCATTGGGCAGAAAGGTTCTACTGTAGCTACTATTGTGAATACCTTGCGTGAGAATGGTGCGATGGATTATACGATTGTGGTTGCTGCTACGGCAGGTGATCCTGCGGCATTGCAGTATTATGCTCCGTTTGCAGGTGCTGCCATTGGTGAATATTTCCGTGATACCGGTCGTCATGCACTGGTGGTTTATGATGACCTTTCCAAGCAGGCGGTAGCTTATCGTGAGGTATCACTGATTTTGCGTCGTCCTTCAGGGCGTGAAGCCTATCCGGGTGATATCTTCTATCTGCATTCCCGTTTGCTGGAACGTGCAGCACGTATTATCAATCAGGAAGAAGTAGCACGTGAAATGAATGATTTGCCGGAAAGTCTGAAAGGCAAAGTAAAAGGTGGCGGTTCGCTGACTGCACTGCCTATTATTGAGACACAGGCAGGAGACGTATCTGCATACATCCCAACGAATGTGATTTCTATTACTGACGGACAGATATTCCTTGATACGGACTTGTTTAACCAAGGTAACCGCCCAGCCATTAATGTAGGTATCTCTGTGAGTCGTGTAGGTGGTAATGCTCAGATTAAGGCGATGAAGAAAGTGGCCGGTACATTGAAGATAGACCAGGCACAGTATCGCGAGTTGGAAGCATTTACGAAGTTCAGCGGTGATATGGATCCCGTTACTGCACTGACCATTGATAAGGGACAAAAGAATACCCGTTTATTGGTTCAGCCGCAATACAGTCCGATGCCGGTAGAAAAGCAGATTGCCATTCTGTATTGTGGTACACATGGCTTATTGCGTAATGTTCCGTTGGATAAAGTAACAGATTTCGAAAGGAGTTTCCTTGAAGCGCTTGAAATGAATCACCGCACTGATGTGCTCGATGTACTGAAGAGTGGCGTCATTGACGATGATGTCTGCAAGAAGATAGAGGAAACGGCAGATCTGATGTCGAAACAATACTTGGAGTAGTGATTAACGTTGAGTGACAAGTGATTAGTGGCATGTGTTCATTTGCCGCTTATCACTAATCATTAATCACTTACCACTAAAAAAAATGCTATGGGTTCTTTAAAAGAAGTAAAAAACAGAATAAACTCCGTCAAGAGTACGCGTCAGATAACATCGGCGATGAAGATGGTGGCATCCGCTAAATTGCACAAGGCACAGACACGGATTGAGAATATGCTGCCTTATCAACAGAAGCTGAATGAAATTCTGACTAACTTCTTGTCTACAGATGCTACATTTGAGTCGCCTTATACCGAAGTGCGTCCCGTAACGCGGGTAGCGGTCGTAGTTTTCTCATCCAATAGTTCACTGTGCGGAGCTTTCAATGCGAATGTGGTAAAAAAGCTCGGAGAAACGCTGGAAGAATATAAATCACTTGGTAAAGAGAACGTCCTGATATACCCTGTAGGAAAGAAAGTGGAGCAGGCTGTAAAAAAGCTGGGTTATACGTCGCAGGGAAGCTATCAAGAGATGGCGGATAAACCCTCATACGTACAAGCGTATGAGCTTGCTGCATTGTTGATGCAAGAGTTTATGGAAAAACAAATCGACCGGGTGGAGCTGATTTATCATCATTTCAAATCAATGGGTTCGCAGATATTGATGCGTGAAGAGTACCTTCCTATTGATTTGAGTAAGGTGGCGGCAACAGCTGCAACAGAAGGATCGGGAAAACGTGGTTTCCAGAATGATTATATTGTAGAACCATCTGTCGGACAGTTGATTGCTGATTTATTGCCGAAGGTGTTGAGTCAGAAATTATTTACTGTGCTTCAGGATTCTAATGCTTCTGAACATGCTGCGCGTACACTTGCCATGCAGACTGCAACAGATAATGCGAATGAACTGATACAGGATTTGACGAAGCAATATAACAAGAGCAGACAACAGGCAATTACAAATGAATTGCTGGATATTATAGCAGGAAGTCTGAAGTGATAAAGCTAAAAGCTACAAGTTACGAGCGGCTTTCGGAACATAGCGTAGCCGCTCGTAACTTGTAGCTCGTAGCTTGTCACTCTTATAGTTTTTCCTTTTTTTTGCAAAAAGATGTGCCAATGGAGGCTTTAGCTCTTTTATTTGTGCTACCTTTACACCTCCAACCAACATTGATGAAATAATGGAACAGAATCCTGAATTGGCATTAGCGTGGCAATTTATAGAAAATACAGGCACACATCTCTTTCTGACCGGTAAGGCAGGGACCGGAAAAACTACATTCCTGCGGCGGTTGAAGTCCGAAAGTCCAAAGCGTATGGTTGTTCTTGCCCCAACAGGTATTGCAGCTATCAATGCAGGCGGCGTAACCATTCACTCTTTCTTTCAGTTACCTTTTGCCCCTTACGTACCTGATACCTCATTCAGTGCGGATGGCAAAGCACAATATCGTTTCCGTTTTGGAAAAGATAAACTCAACATTATGCGTAGTATAGACCTGCTGGTGATTGATGAAATCAGTATGGTGCGTGCTGATCTTCTGGATGCGATAGACGATGTGCTGAGACGTTTTCGTGATCGCAGTAAACCCTTCGGTGGTGTGCAATTGCTGATGATTGGCGATTTGCAGCAGCTTGCCCCAGTGATAAAAGATGAAGAGTGGCAGATGCTGAACAGCTACTATGATACTCCTTATTTCTTTTCCAGTCGTGCACTGAGACAGTCTGAATATTGTACGCTTGAATTGAAAACGGTGTATCGTCAGAGTGATACTCACTTTCTGGATATGCTGAACCGTATTCGGGAGAACCGTTGTGATAAAACTTTGCTGGATGAATTGAACCGTAGGTATATTCCGAATTTCAACCCTTCGAAAGAGGAAGGATATATCCAGTTGACTACCCATAACTATCAGGCGCAACGCATCAATGAACATGAACTGGCACAATTACCCGGTCGTTCCTTCACCTTTCGTGCCCAGATAGATGGAAAGTTTCCTGAATATTCTTATCCCACAGATGAAGTGCTTGAACTGAAACGTGGTGCCCAAGTCATGTTTGTGAAGAATGATTCATCCGGTGAGCACCGTTATTATAATGGTATGATCGGTGAAGTGGTCAATGTCTCAGCTTTGGGTATAGAAGTACGCAGTAAAGGAAGTGAGGATGCTTTTATGCTGCAAGAAGAAGAATGGACGAATGCAAAATACGTGTTGGATGAAGAGACTAAGGAAATCACCGAAGATATAGAAGGAGTCTTCAAACAATTCCCTCTGAAGCTGGCATGGGCTATTACTATCCATAAAAGTCAGGGACTGACATTTGAACGTGCAATAATTGATGCCAGTGCTTCTTTTGCACACGGACAGACTTATGTGGCATTAAGTCGTTGTAAAACATTGGAAGGGTTGGTATTGAGCGCTCCACTGTCGGCAAGAGCGGTCATCAGTGACAGTGCTGTAGATACTTTTACGGAAGATGCGCGTAGAAACGAACCTGATGAAACGCGTTATAGGAGATTGCAACAAGCATACTTTCTGGAATTGCTATCGGGATTGTTTGATTTCTTACCGTTAGAGTTGGCATTGAAGCGTTTTGTGAGATTGGTGGATGAACACTTGTATAAGCTTTACCCCAAACTATTGGCTGAATATAAATCAGAAACGGAACGTTTTCATGAGAAGGTAACGAAAGTTGCCCAGAAGTTCAGCCTTCAATACACACGCCTGGTTGATGGTGCCGAAGATTATGCAACGGATAAAAGCTTGCAGGAACGTATTCATTTGGGGGCGGAATATTTTAAAGAACAGTTAGAACCTTTGGATGCTATCAGGAGTAGTACCATTGTGGAAACAGATAATAAAGAACTAAAGAAACAGTTGAAGACTGCCAGTGAGGAATTGGATGATCTACTTCTGTTAAAAGTTGACTTGTTGGAATTTGTTATCAGTAAAGGCTTTCATGTAGGAGAATATCTGAAACAAAAGGCGGTACTTTCCATTGACGATACGGCATCGACTAAAGGCAAAGGGGAAAAGCGTTCCGGTAATTCTACCGAAAGAAGAAAACGGAAAGGCGGAACCGAAGAAAGTGGAAATACCCTTGCACGGAAAAAAACGGCAGCAGTGGAAGTTCCTTCGGATATTCTGCATCCCGAATTATACAGGCGTCTGGTAGCATGGCGTAATGCGGAAGCATCTCAATTAGGATTACCGGTATATACCGTAATCCAACAGAAAGCTATTTTAGGTATCACCAATTTATTACCCGAAGATAAATCCGCTCTTCTCCGAATCCCTTATTTTGGTAAAAAAGGAGTGGAAAAGTATGGGGATGAGTTGTTGGAGATGGTGCGGGTGTATAAGAAGGAGAGTGGGATTGCAGAAACGTTGTTTAGTGATTAGTGGCACTCACCACTAATCACTTATTTAAAGATTGAACATTAGTTTTATTCCTTCTTCCAGAGTATGTGGTTGGTATCCCAGTTCTCTGCGTGCTTTTTCAATGCTTAATCCGCTGAAACGGGGACGGGGAGTTGTTTCTCCCATTTGCTTGGTAGTGACTGGCAGAATTAATGAATAATCCAGATTCAAAGTATCTGCTACGCGATAAGCAATATCGGCTATAGTCAGACATTCCGAGCCACAGATGTGATAAATGCCATTATTGGGATGATTTATCAGTTTCTCTATTCCTTGAGAAACATCGCCTACATAGGTTGGCGTGCGCCACTGGTCGGAAACCACCCGTATTTCTTCATTATTTCTTAAACGATTGGCTACCAATTGCAGAATATTCCCGTGTTGCCCCGGCAAGGCGGCACCATAGACCACTACTACACGTGCGATGGCATAATTGCTACAGAGCTCAGCTACCCGTTTTTCACCTTTCAGTTTGGTTGCCCCATAATAGTTGACGGGGTCAGGAGTATCTTCTTCTGTATAAAGCTGCCCTGTATCTCCATTAAATACAAAGTCAGTAGATAGATGTATAAAGCGTGCAGCGGATGCTTCGCATCGGAATGCCAATTGTCCCACAGCATTGACATTGATACTATCTGCCTCCTCACGGTGTGCTTCGCAATAATCAGGAACGGATAATGCGGACGTGTTGATCACTATATTCGGGCGTACTTCCCGGAACAGTGCGCTTTGTTCCCCCATCTGGCAGATGTCTGCACTGATGAAACGATAATTCCCGGAATCGGGAGCAATGTCGTCATGCAGAGAACAACCTGTTACTATGTACTCGTCATTGCGTGACAAATCATTCAAGATCCGGCGTCCTGTGAAGCCATTGGCACCTATTACCAATACTTTTTTCTTCATATTCATATTATTTCAGTATATAATCCCTTGACTGTAATCTTTTTTAGTAAGGTCCATTCCTTCCTTGTTGTACTTCGATTCTAATTCCGAATGATCCGTTTGCCGACTTCAGTTCGAAAGCGCCTTTGAAGTTATTCCGTTCCCACGGCAGGGCAGAAGGATTAGGGACTTTCCGTCCGTCCTTGTCATACTCTCCATAAGTATTGATGCGCATTCCATTCTTCAGCCGGAAACTTCCCATTTGCAGGTTTTGGGGAGATGATCCGAAACCTGTCAGTCCGAAAGGGTTCATACTGTATATGGTGGAGCTACCTAAACTGAATAAGTGTGAGTAGCCTTGTGAGTAGGTCACATTCGGGTCCAAGCGAAACAGAAAACTATAATCTTTGCTGGCATCGGGAATGTCTAAAGTCATTTTGGGCATTTGGGGAGCTGCCATTTTCAGCAGGTTCATATCCAAAAGGAATCCATCAAAATTCTTTGTTGCCGGCATATTCATACTGCGAACACTGTCAGCGGGTACTTCATTCTGGGCATTTACCCTGAAAGAAAGGAGACAGAAAAGTATGATTAGTCCTATATATTTCATCACTTAATGGTCTTTATTTAATGGCGAATATAAGAAATAAGTATGAATTATGGAAATATATAGCATTTATTAAAATAAAACTTGTATATTATATGCTGATATTTGAGTATTGTTGCTATCTTTGGAGCGTAAATAATTGAATTGGTTTTATAAGCAATCTATTTGTTCCTCTCTAACCGGTAAATGAACGGGCTGTATCTCGTGTGGAAATGCAGCCCGTTTTCTATTTCTTTTTTCTATTGAGATGAATCACCGGAGCAAGTATCGGTACTGTTTCCCACTTCATTTTCGAAGCATTGTACGCTCGTTCCACGCCTCCCTGTATTTCCAGATAATCGTTGATTTTCACTTCCATGACTACACCGTAGTGGCTTTGTGGATACATAGGATTCATATATCCGTTCAGAGAGTTTTGTTTGCCAAAGCCTGAATATTGCCCGAAAAAGCGGATACGAAGGAAATTGTTGATGCGATAGGCGGCAGAAGCATCCAAGCCAATGTCGAATTGAGAACCATGCATGCGCGAAGGGATGGTGTATTTGGCGGTATACATACCCCCTGTCAATTCCCAGCGTTCATTAGGGCGATATATAAAATCGGCGCCTGATTGGATAATTGTTCCCATTGTAGGGTAGGTATTGTAGGTGCTGAATGTGCTCAATATACTATGGGGTGAAAGTTGAAAAGCACCGTAATGCTCGTAATCCATCACGAAAGGATCGTAACTGCTGACCATCTTTCCCATTCTGATATCCATCCACGGAAAGTTGGGATAATAAGTCGGAAGAGTGATGTGTAAGTCCGTGCTATCCGTGCTGAGAGAAGTCTTTACCGACATATCCCGATTAGGAGCGGCAGTTGTTCCGGGTGGAGGAGACAACGGCTCTTTTCCCATTTCCGTGGGAAAACGATTCAATAATGTGCTGTCCTTTGTTTGCTCGTTTTGTGCAGCAACGCGAAAGGAAACAGTGAGAAGGAACAGAATGATGAATAGTTTTTTCATAAGTCGTTATGTGTTAACGGAAGTTTCAGTTGATGATAAGTTTGTATCCGATACCTCGGACATTGACAATGCGGATACGTTCGTCCTTGGAAAGTTTATGTCGTAATTTAGTGATGAACACGTGCAGGCTGCGCGAATTGAAGAAACTATCGTCACCCCAAAGATCGAGCAGGATATTCTGGGTATTCACTACCTGATTACGGTTTTCGCACAAGCGTTTCAGAATTTCGGCCTCGCGGTGGGAGAGTTCCTGCTCTATTCCGGTATGGGACAATATCTGTGTGACAGAGTTGAAATGGTAATCGCCTATTTCGAAACAGGTCTCTTCCTTCTTCGGTTCCTCTCTGAATGTAAACGCTTTGCCCACCAGCGCTTTAATGCGTACGATAAGTTCCTGCATACCGAAAGGCTTTTTCAGATAGTCGTTGGCCCCGAGTTCAAAGCCTTCTACCACATCATTGATGGAAGAACGGGCAGTGAGAAAAAGTACCGGAGTTCGTTTGTCGGTTTGACGGATGTGGCGTACCATTTCAAAACCATCCATACGAGGCATCATAACATCGGCTACCAGTACATCAGGGCGTAAGTCGAAGAACATACGCAGGCCTTCCTCGCCATCGGCAGCAGTATGGATGATGAAGTTCTGGCCTTCCAGTGTATCTTTGATAATCATGGCGAGGGTTTGTTCATCCTCAACCAGCAGTACCTTGATTTTGTCCATATCTTGATTCATTTTCATAATAAGCAATGTTATTCAGATTCTTATTGTAAAAGTACTTCCTTTTCCCGCTTCACTTCGTACGGTTACCATGCCACCGTGCTTTTCTACCATTGTCTTTACATAGAAAAGCCCCAGTCCGTAGCCTTTGGTATTGTGGATATTTCCTGTCGGAACCCGGTAGAATTTATCGAAAATGTGAGGCTGTTTATCCGTAGGGATACCAATACCGTGGTCTGTAACTGAGATTTCCACTTGTTCCGTTTCCTTTTTCCGGCAACAGATCATTATGTCGGCTTTATCCGGAGAGTATTTGATGGCATTATCTATCAGGTTACTCAGAATGTTACTGAAGTGCGTACGGTCGGCAATGATTGTCAGGTCTTCCGGTGCAATGTCGAGATTGATTTCTACAGGCTTGCCCGCTTTCAGTTTATGCTGCTCGATGAGTGTCGGGAACAGATCGTGCAAGCTAAGTGTCTCCGGATGCAGACGGAAGGTTTTACGGCGTTCCATACTCATAGAGAGAATTTGTTCCACCAGTCCGCTTAATCGCTGTAACTGTTCCTGGCAGATACCCAGATACTTATCCCGTTGTTGCTTGTCTTCTGCCAGATTGAAATTAAGCAAAGCATCGTTGGCGGCATACGCCACGGCAATAGGTGTTTTCAGCTCGTGGGTGATATTGTTGGTAAAGTCGCTCTTCATCTCTTCCAGTGTTTTCTGCCGCAAAATGGTGCGGATAAGAAACCAGAAGGAGAAACCTAATATAATAAGAATAACGAATGATGTGGTAAGAATACCGCTCATCTGTCGCAATACAATCTTATAAATAGGTTCTATTGTGAGGCGGTAACTTTGATTGGAGTGAATGTCGAAAGCATAATTATATTGTTTTGCTTTTTCACTGGGCATGTATCCGGGAGTTCCGACAATGGCGAGCGTATCAGTGTAAACCAGCGTTGAGTCCGGATCGGCACCGGAATGAAGACGCTCCAATCGGTAGGGAAGTTTAAGCCCCCGTTCTTGCAGATAGGCATTCAGCAGACTGTCATAAACGGCTATATCAGGTTCTATAAAAATATCCAGTCCCGAGTGCATTCCACGCTGGATGAAAGTGGCAAGTTCCACCATACTGCTTTGATCGCGCAACATCATGTCTATTCCACCTTCGGCTCTTAAAGAAGCTTGAGGTTCATCCTCATTAATCACTGTATCTTCCAGGACCTCTTTTACTGAATCTTTTTCTGCCCAGACTGAAATGTTTGTGCCTTCCTGTCCCCGTGTGAAAAGGATATCTCTTGTCGAGTCATTCGGGTAACTCACTGAGACGCTGTCATACTTCATAGGAATACCTTCTTTTAAAAGTGAAAGACTTCCGGCACTGTCCGTTTGGTTAACAGTTGTACTGCTGCGGACAAATGATTTTCCGGAATCGGAATTGTACCCTGCTGAAACCTCTACGGAACCGTGGGCTTTATTTTCTTTTTGCATTGCCTTTACACGAAGCATCATCTCATTATAATCGCTCATGCGCATGGCTTCTACGATGCTTTGTTCCAGTTCGTGCTTCATCGTTTTGTATAGCCCCGTGATCCAGTATGCCTGGTAAATAAAGATACCCAGCAGAGAGATTATGACTAATATGGCAATAGGTTTGAATGGCAGTTTCATACGATTTCTACACTTAATGCAAACAAAGATATTGTTTTAATCTATGCGCTGTATCGTGTGATAAGACTAAATAACATTACTCATCGTTGATAATCTCAAAATAAATCTGTAATTTTGCTGAAAAATAGGAGGATTAGTAAGATGAAAACTGGAGAAAAAGTAAAAGTTGATCCCAAACTAACCGGACTGAATGAATGGATAGAGGGGACTGTGATAGATGTTGAACAGAATCCTTTCAAAGGTATCGTTATTGCTATTAGAGATAATCTGAATCGTATATTCTTTGGAGAAATCAAGTATTTTAAGCAATTAAACGACGCACCTTTATGTATGCAATAGCTTTTGATCTGGTCATTGTAGATCTGAAAAAGAACTATGGCGAACCTTATAATAATGCATACTTTGAAATAAACAAGGTGTTGCGCCAGTTTGATTTTTATAATACACAGGGTAGTGTATATATGACAGAGAAAAGTGATATGGCTAATCTTTTTAAAGCTATAGATGCTTTGAAGAAAATAGAATGGTTCAGAAGTTCTGTTCGTGATATTCGTGCTTTTAGGGTGGAGGATTGGTCGGACTTTACAGGACTTTTTAAAGAATAACTACATTCCCCTAATAAGACTAAATAACACTTCCGATAACAGTAAATAAGACTATATAAGCCTGCGATAACGCAGGCTTATTTTATTTCTACCGTTCTTTGCATACGGAAATGCAATGGGGTTATATGATTCCGCACCGTGCATTATATATAAAAGATGTAGGGATAATCAGATTTTGCACAAAGCATTACCGGGTGTCAACCTTGGTCAACCGGCCTGTCAACTAAGGTTAACGGATCTGTCAACCAAGCTTAATCGACCTGTCAACCAAGGTTGACACCCAATCATCTCTAAGTCTGAACACATTTATGTCGTATCTAAAACAAATGAACATGAAGTCTTATTACTATCTTTCCCTGATGCTATGTGCATTGAGTGCAGGAGTTTCCGCTCAGGAAATAACGAAGAGTACAGATGTAGAGAGCGAACGGACGCTCAGCGCGGACAGTATTATAACACAAGACAAGCAGCTGGACAGTCTTTACCAATCTCTTCCTGAAGTAATGATTACCGGACAACGTCCCATCGTGAAAGCGGAGCAAGGCAAACTGGTGTACGATCTTCCGCGTCTTATCGGTAATCTACCCGTGGATAATGCTTATGACGCTGTGAAGGAATTGCCGGGCGTAACCGAGATGAATGGCGGGTTGATGTTGGCAGGGCAGGGGGTAACTGTAATATTGGATGGCAAAGTTACCACCATGAGTACCGAACAGCTTTATTCTTTATTGAAAAGCATCCCGTCCAGTCGCATTGAGAAGGCGGAAGTGATGTACAATGCTCCGGCACGCTATCAGGTGCGGGGTGCACTCATCAATATCACACTGAAACAAAGCACCGGAGGCCCGTCTTCCTGGCAGGGAGAGCTTTATGGCAAATATAATCAGAAACATTACGAGGGCTTCAACGAACGTGCCAGCCTGATCTATAACGGAAATAAATTCTCAGCAGATTTTCTTTACTCACACAACCACGGACGGGGATATTCTTTAACCGATAAAGAAGCTATGCACTCTCTGGCGGACGGTTCGGTTCATCACATCACAACCGATGAGATGGGCCGAAGCCGTTCACATACTCATAGTTTCCGGGTAGGAACGGATTATAATATTGCCAAGGACCATCAGTTGAGCTTTGTTTATAATGGAAGTTATTCGACTCATCATAGTCTGATGGATATTTACGGTACGCAGCAGTCCAACACCCGTAGCAATAGTACCGATTGGCTGCACAACGGGCGTCTGGATTACCGTACACCTTTCGGATTGAAAGCCGGTGCTGAACTGACTTATTACCGTTCTCCGTCCGATCAGTTATTGCATAGCAGCATGCAAGATGAAGAGCTTGCCTTTTATACCGAAGACTGTCAGCGCATTAATCGCTGGAAATTCTTCCTTGCCCAGGAGCATAATCTGGGCCGTGGATGGGGATTGAATTATGGTGCCGTTTATACGACCAGTATCGACCATAGTTATCAATATTATTATGATACGGAGAAGGATGCGGGAACAAAGGCAGGTGTGAGCACAGGCATTCCCGATAATATGCAATCCCGCCGTCGCGAACAAACTCTGAACTTCTATGCGGGTTTCAATAAAAGTTTCGGTGATAAACTTTCCCTGGACGCTTCGCTTGCCGTGGAACATTACAAGACGCCGGTATGGAATCAGTGGGATTGGTATCCTACCATTAACCTGAGTTATATGCCTGCCCCCGGCTATGTTTGGCAATTGGCTTTGAGCAGCGATAAGGACTATCCTGATTATTGGGCGGTGCAGGATGCTATCTCTTATCTGGGTGGTGGATATTCTGAAATACATGGGAACCCGTTCCTGAAACCGGCTCAGGAATATCAACTTCAGTTGACACATATTTTGAAGAGTAAATACATCTTTAGTGCATGGTTTGCCCATACGAAAGATTACTCTGCCCAGACTCTTTATCAATCTTCCGAACGTCTGGTGGAAATCTATAAGCATTTGAATTTTAATTACCAACAACAGGCAGGAGTACAGGCTTCTATACCTTTTGATATAAAGCAATGGTTGAATTCTCGTTTAACTTTGATTGGTGTATGGCATCATGAGAAGGATGATGATTTCTGGGATATTCCTTTTAACCGGAATATTTGTTATGGTATTGCCGTACTGACAAATACTTTCACTCTCTCTAAGAAGCCTGATTTGAAACTGACTCTGACGGGAATGGCTCGTAGTAAGGCGACTCAGGGAATTTATGATTTACCGTCTTCAGGGTATGTAAATGCTGCTTTGCGGTATGGCTTTGCCAAAGGAAAGGCTATTCTGAATCTTTATTGTAATGACATTTTTGAGACGGGACAGATAAAACCACGCATCCGCTTTGGTACGCAGAACGTGACGAATGATTATGCTTGTTTCAGGGAAATCGGGGTGTCGTTTACGTATAAATTCGGAGGATACAGGGAGAAGAAGAGGGAGGAGGTGGATACGTCGAGGTTTAAGTAACGCGTGTGTACTTTTTCTTTCGGCTTGTCCCGAAAGAAAAAGATACCAAAAAGAAAGG
>ENA-OZGR01000559-OZGR01000559.1-human-gut-metagenome-genome-assembly--contig:-NODE-559-length-14553-cov-7.062698_pt1 | contig 14553 bp, 11 predicted proteins | sample MGYA00244660_ERZ653666 | MGnify/ENA primary metagenome ERZ653666 (study PRJEB26926, sample SAMN06165280) | human gut metagenome | biome: ENVO:00009003; feature: ENVO:2100002; material: ENVO:00002003...
TGCAGGCATTTTCAAAATTTATCAATGACGAATCGCTGAATGCAAAGCAGATCGCATTCGTGCAGAAGGTCATTCATTACATCGAGCAGAACGGTTATGTGGAAAGCAAAGCGGTGTTGATGAAACCACCCTTTGACCAGCCCATTCTGTTTACCCGCCTGTTTGATGGCAAAACAGGCAGTGAGCTGATGGATACGATCAATTCGGTGAAAGAGAATGCCACCCATGTGACTGCATAAAGTAGTGGAATGTACTGATAAAAAACGGTATAATACGCTTGAACGATATTGAACTGAATTGCAGGTGATACCATGCCTTTCCACCACGACCATTACATTGAAGCCTCCCATGTGGATTACAAGGAACGCCTTGAAGAGAAAAAGCCGCGCAGCTGGCTGAAATCCGTTTCGGCATTTGCCAATACCGAGGGCGGACACCTGATTTTTGGCGTAAAGAATGTGCCACGCGAGGTCGTAGGATTGGAAAATCCGCAGGCTGTGGTGAGCAGATTGACGGAACTTATCAAAGTCCGCATTGACCCTACACCGCGCTATCGGGTGCGGGAGGTCGAAATAGAGGGCAAGTCCTGCGTTGATCTGGAAGTACAGGACGGCCCGGCGTATCCATATTATTATGCCTTTGACGGTTCCCATACGGCCTATGTGCGGCATGGCGACCAGTCCGAAGAAGCCACTTCACGGGAACTGAACGAATTGATTTTGCAGGGCATGAACCAGACTTTTGATGCCCTGCCCAGTTCTTATCGAGTGGGTGATGTCAGTTTTACACTGCTGGCCGCGACGTTTAAGAATCTGAAAAAAGAGGATTTCGACCTCGAAAAAGACTTGCCCTCTGCAGGATTGGTAACAGATGATGGACAAATCACGAATGGCGGCCTGCTGCTTTGCGATCAGGGCGTTCTGAAACAATCCCGTATTTTCTGCACTCGCTGGAAAGGCAACTACAAGGGCAGCATTGAAGAAGATGCTCTGGATGACAAGGAATTTCAGGGTGCAAGTCTGATCACGCTGCTGCAAAATGCGGAAGATTTTGTTCGCAACAACAGCAAAAACCCGTGGAGCATCCGTGGTATGACCCGTGAAGAACGCAGTGACTACCCGTATAAGGCCGTTCGTGAGGTGCTGGTCAATGCGCTGATCCATCGGAATTATCAGATTCTTGGTTCGGAGATTCATGTGGAAGTGTTCGATGACCGACTGGAGATCACTTCACCGGGCGGTATGATGAATGGCCGCAGGGTGCAGGATATGGATATCCGGCATATTCCGTCTATGCGGCGCAATCAGGTGATCTCGGATGTGTTCTCGCGGCTTGGCTTTATGGAGCGCCGTGGCAGCGGCATTGACCGCATCCTGAACTCTTATGTGGAAGTAGCCCAGAAGCCGACTTTCTACTCGGATTCAGATTTCTTTATCGTTACGCTGCCGAATAGAAGTGTAGCGACTCCGGCACAAATCAGTATGGAAAGTGTGGCAAGCGATAGTGAAAAAGTATCGACTTCTGAGAAAAAAGTATCGACCTCACCACTTGATGTATCGACTTCCAAGGAAAAAGTATCGACTTTGATGCAGGCAGAAGCTAAACGAGATAAAGAAATTACGGATTTCAGTAAAATGGTTGATACACTCCCACTAGCTAATAGCACAAAAGTGAAAATCACAAAATTGTTCAAAAAATATGGCTACCGATATACATTCAACACAAATAATGTTGAAAATGTATTTGAAGTAAAAGAGGCAAGGGCACGTGTGGTGGTTCGTCAAATGAGAGAGTACGGATTTGTAAAAAAAGAACAATTTGGTGTTTACAGGTTTGTGAAAGAATAGAAAAGTTCGCTTTTATGTTTTTATGGTTTAGTTAATATAATTTGAATTATCATAATCGAAATTATATTAACCGCCTGCGCAGAAATGCCCACTCCCCTGAGAACTCCTCAGACGAGTGGGCATTCTTCTTTCCGTGTATCAAATTTACCTCTGTGGTCACTCAAATCGCCACCAAGTCATGGATCAAAAATCATCTTTTTTCATTTGTCCCAGAGTAAGTGCACGGTTTCTGCACTGTTTTTGCACGGTTTCAAGGGATGCAATGGGCACTCTGACTTGCAAAATACGACAAAGGGTTCAGAAATTGCCGGACGGAAAATCACGATGCTTTGCACAAAAAACGACGTAAACTCGAAACTTCTAAAATCAGAGTGTTCTGCCCGGTGGGCTCTTTTAATCAGAGGGCCTGGGATTCGAGTTCCCACGAGCGCACCAAAAACCCACGAAGGACCGCAAGGTTTTTCGTGGGTTTTTCTTTGCAGCAAAAAACGCACAGGGAGGCCGGGCGCTCTCCTGTGCGTTTTGTTATTTTCAGCACCAGCTTACGGGGTCTCGCCCTCTGCGCAGGCGGGTGTGAGCTGGTACACCTGGTCAAACTGGGCTTTACGCTGCTCGCTGAGGTGGTGGCTGATAAGGATCAGGGTCAGGTCCGGGTTGGACAGCAGGCTCTTTTCCACGATATCGGCATTTTTCTGGTCCAGGGCGCTGGTGCCCTCATCCACCAACAGGATGCTGCGGTCATGGATCAGCGCACGGGCAATGGCCACACGCTGTTTCTGTCCGCCGGAAAGGGCGCTGCCCTCCTCCCCCACTGGGGTATCCAGCCCTTGGGGCATCTGGGCCAGGTCCCCTGCCAGGGCGCTGTCCCGCAGGGCTTTTTCCAGCTGTTCCTCGGTAAATGTCTCGCCCAGGGTGATATTCTCCCGGATGGTGGTATTGAACAGGAACACGTCCTGCTCGATGTAGCTCATCTGCTGCTGCAACTGCTCGGGGGTAAACGCCCGCACATCCTGCCCATCATAACGCACGGTACCCCGATACTCCGGCAGCCAGCCCAGCAGGATCTTCAGCAGCGTGCTCTTGCCGCAGCCCGAAGGGCCGGTAAGGGCATATTTGCCGCCTTTTTTGAACTGCGCATCCATATGGACCAGGACGGGCTTCTTTTCGTCATAACAAAACGACACATCCTCCACCGTGATGCCCTGCTGCAGGGCGGGCAGACGGGACTCCGGCTGAGAGACCTCTCCTGCATGGACAGTGATCTTATCAAAATAGGGCTTGCTGGAAGAGAAAGATATGACCAGTTTGGACATCTGATTCAGCCCATTGTACACGCCGGCACAAATATTGCCTGCGCCCATAAATGTAGCAACGGGGAGAATGCCGTATATGATTAAAATACCAAGCAGGGCCATTACAAAAAGCTGGCAAAGGATGCTGATATAGGCCAATCCTTCTCCGATACATTCGTTGTTAAGGGTCAATTTGTATTTTTCGTTTTCTATTTTGTCACTGGCGGTATCAATTCCTTCTGCAAATCGTTTGTCTTTGCCAAAAAAGCGAAGGACATCGTAGCCTTGCAGCAAATCCTTTATCTGGCTGACTCCGTTAGCCTGACCAGCCGCACAAGAGGCGCCGATTCGTTCCAAGCGTTGGCGAAAAAGGTGTGGAGCCAACATCATAATCGCAGCAACGACCAGAGAAATGACTGTGAGCAGCCAGTGGATGCTCATCAAAGCTATAATTCCAAATAAAACGCTACCTGCCGCACCCATCAGGGAAAAGAAAGGCTTCCATGCAAGCTGTTCAATTTGGTTGATGTCATTGGTGAACTGGGAGATATATTCGCCGCTTTCCTGTTTATGATATTCCTGATGCGTTTTATGAAGCAGACAGGCAGCAATGTCTCGGCGGAGGTCATTATTCATCTGCCGGATGGCACGGCTTTGAAAGAACGTCCGCACAATGCGGCTTACAATGATAAGTCCCCATGTCAGGACGAGCATTATCATGCTGAAGCCAAAATAATTGTGATTGTTATCCATCAGTCCCTGGGCCGCTGCAATAATTAAAAGGCTGGTTAGGACGGACAATGCGCTTAGAAGCATTTCAAATACAGATGCTAAAAAGTTGCAGGGAAAATATTTCTTGATGTAGTACAGCATTAGTGATCTTCCTTTACTTATTTATCTGTGAGATGGAAGATGAAACGGAAAGGGGGCAGATGCTTTCGATGGCTCAGCTTTGCAGGTTATTATAAAGGCAGCTTGTTTTATTGTTAATGATTTCGGACTTTTTGCACCGCATATTCATGCACTGCAAGACATTTTTGCATCTGCGGCACGCAGGTTTTAAATCAGAAAAACTCCATTGGCGGTTCACTTCGGGATCAATTACAACTCCTTTTTCAGGATCGACCCAGCCCAACTGATTTTTAGGATGATCAAGAGCCACCGTACACTTTCCTATCCTTCCATCCGCCCGGAACACAACACTATTCGGATAGGAAGCGTAACATACTTGGGAGAACAGACCGGTCTGATGATTTTGACACGGCATCCCGATTTTATCCAAATAAGAAACATGTTTTGCAATCAGTGTATCCGCTGTATCTTGATACAGAAGCGATAGAGTATGAACCGTCTCCCCGCCCCAGTTACCCACTGCACGGACAAGAATATCAAACCTCTTGTCTTGGCCGAACAGCCGATGCAGATGGTCATACCAGGTATAGTCCTCATCGCCCGCCAGAATATTGTGGCGCAGTGTGATGTGGAAGGGATATTCTTCGGGAGAAAGTTTGGAGAGTTCCATCAAATTCTCTATTATTGTCTGCAAAGTCCCTTTTCCAGACACATGGGGCCGGGTCTTATCATGATTCCAACCGTCCAGCGTAATTTGATAGCTGGTAATACCCGCCTGGTAGAACTGACGGAACAGTTTTTCATCCAGCAGATAACCATTGGTGGTCATATTGGCAGCATACTGGAAGCCGCACTGTTTTTGTAAATTCTGAACGAGTTCGGACACTTCCAGCACAGTGTCTTTGCATAGGGTAGGTTCCCCGCCAAACCATGCAAGCACAACCTGTTTATAGTGTGGCGCCTGTGCAGTGATATACTCCTCGATCCGGTCCAGCGTATCACGGGTCATACCGCCCCTATTGTGATCCTCATAACAGTATGGACAGCGAAAATTGCAGCCCTCTGTCGGCATCAATGTCGCCATGAAGATGCCGTTCAGAAAAGATTTTACTTTATTCAGCGCCTGCTCAATTTCTTCTTCATTCAGAAGAAGTTCCTGCTCATGCAGAAAACGAGTGAGTGGGGAATTCAATTCTGCACATCCACCGCAGCGGGTAATCGCTTTGAACTCTTCCTGAAAAGCAGGGTCGGTCAGGCGAACGGTGTTGCAGTATAGTTGAGATGTAATATAAACAGCGTTTTCTTTCGCACAATAAGTTACATAACTGGGAACTGTATACATAAAGTCCTCTTTCTATATAAACCCTTATCAATTTAAGCGGATATTTTTTCAGAAAGAGGGCTCGGAAAAATCCGAACCCTCTTGTAGAGACCTTTTTGGTTAATAACAATCACAGATTAACGCAGATGCCGTTGCTGGAATTGCTGCAATTTGCGGTCTCTTCAATAGTTTTCTTTCCAGTGAGTACTTCCATAAGTTACTTCTCCTTTGTTTATGTTGTTATTTGTGGATTCAGCTTAGGGCTTTTGTTTGTCTGTATCCCTTGCTGTGACTATATTGTAGCACAGGCCACCCACCAGCAACATATCGCCCTGTGTTTATAAAAAATAACACAAAACGACAGGCGGATGCTGGCGAAGAGTTCCAAAATATGCTATACTATTTGCACAAGTTCATATAAAAGGAGCGTTGTCTATGCAAAATTTCTTTTTAGGAGATTACATCAAGCAGAAGCGGCTGGATCTGGGTCTGACCCAGGAGCAGCTCTGTGAGGGCATCTGCGAACCCATGACCCTTTCCCGGCTGGAAAACGGCAAGCAGACCCCCGGCCGCAACCTGATCAACGCCCTTTTGCAGCGGATGGGCCTGCCGGATGACCGCTATTTTGCCTTGCTGAGCAAAAATGAACTGGAAATGGAAGCGCTCCAAAAGGAGATCGTTGCCTGCAATGTGACCGAGCAGGTAGCCGAAGGTTTTGAGAAACTGGCCCAGTTTGAAGCTCTGGCAGCCCCAGACGACCAGATCGCCCAACAATTCATTTTAAGTTCTAAAGTTTTGCTTGGACGTTTAGATGGTCGATATATGCCTAGAGAACAGATTGGTATGTTGATGCAGGCGATTCGGCTAACAGTCCCCCGCTTTGATTTGGAAAATATAGAAAGTTTCCTTTATACAAAAGACGAAATCACAATTATCAACCAGATCGGGCTCGCATACTCGGATGATGGACAAAACAAAAAAGCAGCTGAGATCTACTATCAGCTGCTTCGGTATGTGCGCAAGCATTTTAAGGAAACCATAACATTGATCGGGGCGTTGCCTTTGGTCCTCTATAATTATGCTCGGGTGCTGGATTTATGTGGGCGTTATGAGGAAGGGGCAGAACTCGCGCAGGAGTGTCGAAAAGCTTGTATTCAATATGGGCACTATCAAGAACTGCCACGATGTTTGGAAATTGAAGCTGAATGCCGGCATTTTATGGGCGATGAGGAAATCAGCAAAGAATTGTACTATCAATCGTACTATCTCTGCAAAGTTGTTGAATACCAGGTTGGATTAGAAATAGTCAAAAAAGAAGCAAAAGAATATCTAAATCTTACTTTAAGCTAATTTGCCATCTCCCGGCATGGCTTCATACGGCTGTACCTCCGGTCCATCCGGTTTTTCTGGCTGCTCCGGGTCGGTCACGCCGGGCAGCGGCACGGGCAGGGGCTCCGGCTCTGCGGCAAAGCAGGGGGCGGCCAACAGGCTGCACGCCAGCACCGCCGAGGCCAAAAATGCAAAGATACGCTTCATATCGTTCCATCCTTTCGTTTTTTATTGATTTGCGACAACCAAAGGATACCACGACAAAGCAACACAGACCATATCGGCCTGTGTTCTTTTTTTCTAACACAAAACGACGGGTAGGCCGGTTTTCCCCGCTGCACTGCGCAAAAAATCCCCCGCCGGGAAAGCCCCGGTGGGGGGAAGGATCATTCAGAACAGATCATTCTGCTTCTCAGCCCTTTGCCTGGAGCAGAGCGTTTACCACAGCCTGCTTCAGGGCGTTGCTGGTGATGGTAGCACCGGACAGGCCGTCCACGCCGTTGATGGCCTCCTCGCTGTCCAGGCCAATGAACTGCTCGGGCAGCTGCTCGATGGCAGGCACACCGATGCCGGGGGTCTCGTTCTGGTGCAGCACTTCCACATCTGCGATCTTGTCGCCGTCCATGGTCACACGCACCACGATCTCATCGTCCATGCCGTTGGCCTTGCCGATGTACTGGTTTGCGCCAGCCTCGTACTCGGCTTCCGGTGCGGACAGATCGTCGATATCACCCAGCTGGGTGGGGTTGGACTCCACAGCTTCCAGCTTATAGACCGGCAGCGCCTGCTTAGCGGCAGCGGCGTTCTTACCAGCGATGCGGCCAAAGATGATGCACTCGGCAATGTTGGTGCCGCCCTGGTACATGCAGACGGTCATGCCGCCGCACTCGCCTGCACCGTACAGGTGGGGAATGGGGTTGCCCTGGGTGTCCAGCACCTCGGCGTTCTGGTTGCGCTTGGGGCCGCCCTGGGTGTTCAGCAGGCCGGACACCACATACATGGCGTAATACTTCTTGCCGTCAAACGGACGCATATACTGGGTGTCACGGCCGCAGAGGATATCCTCGCCGTTTTTCGCAAAGCTGTTGAAGTTGCGGATGGTCTTTGCCAGGCGCTCCGGCTTGCAGCCGGTGCCCTTGGCCAGTGCTTCCACCGAGTCGTAGGCGGTCAGCGCATCCAGCTGCGCCTGCTCCAGCAGGCCAGCGGCCTCGATCTCGTCCTTCTGGGTCTGGTCCATGATGTACCAGACCTTCTCCGGGTAGGTGGGGTTCTCCCAGATGCCGTTCTCGTACAGGTGGCCGTGGCGGACGATCTCGCTCTCGTTCACAAAGCGGTCACCATCGGTGCCCACCAGCATGGTAGCGCCGGTGTTCAGTGCGTTCTGACCCAGGGTTGCAGGCTGTGCGCAGGGCACGCCTTCCTCCACGGGCCAGGTCACGCCGCCCAGGCCAAACAGGCCCTCGTAGCAATCCATATGCCACAGGTCTGCACCCACAGCCTGGGCCATCTTGATGCCGTCGCCGGTATTGAACTGGCCGCCGCGGGGTGCATAGTTGATGATGTTCAGGTACTGCTGCACCATGTCCTTGTTGCACTCAAAACCGCCGGTGCACAGGCAGACGCCGTTCAGGGCGCGGACGTTCATCTCTTTGCCGTCCCGCTCCACCGTAACGCCCACGATGGTCTTCGTGACCGGGTCCTGGATCAGGCTCTTGGCCGGGGAGGAATACCACACGTCAATGGCGTCGCTGCGGTCCAGCACATTCTGCTTCAGGCTCTGGTACAAAAAGCTGTCGCTGACACCGGCATGGGTCGTCCACAGGCCCATCTTCTCGCTGCCGGGCATCTCCGGGTACTCCGGGCTCATAGCGCCCAGGTTGGTGGTGCCCACCTTGACGCCGGTCCAGTCAACGTACTCGTCCTTATTAAAGCCGAACTCGTCTGCCAGGATATCGGCCAGGTTCGCCACGCCCTCGCTCAGGGTGTCCACCATCTCCGGCTCCACATAGCGGCCGGCAGCCAGGGCGTTGTAGTAGGTCTTGGCAGCCTCCTTATCGCCGTTGGCATAGGCAAACAGCTGGCCGCAGATCTTGGTGTTGCCGCCGGCCTTGCCTTCCTCGCACTTTTCCAGGATCACGACCTTAGCGCCGTTGTCCGCAGCGGTCTTAGCGGCCACCATACCGGAAGCGCCCATGCCCAGGACCACCACATCGTACTCCGAGTCCCAGCGGATGGTATCTGCAAAGGTCAGCTCCTTCTGGGGTGCGGCCGCTTCGCTGGAAGCGGCGCTGCTGGAGGCGGCCTCCGACCCGCCGCAGCCGGTCAGCAGGCCCAGACCCAGGGCGCCGGCAGCGCCCAGAACAAAGCCTTTGCGAGAGATCTTTTCCATGATGCAGAGAACCTTCTTTCTTATTCATTCGTGGTTTATTTTTTAACAAACCTTCCTCATGGCCTATTATATCGTTAAAAACTTGTCTTTGCAATTCAAAGTGCTTATACTTATCATAAGCACAAACTTATAGGAGGCCCCGCCATGACCGATCGTCAGCTCATGGGTTTTTTGACCATCGTAGAGAAAAAGAGCTTCACCGCAGCGGCTGAAGCCATGTACATCTCCCAATCCGCTTTATCCCAGCAGATCCGCCACCTGGAGCGGCAGCTGGGTTTTGCCCTGTTCGACCGCAGCACACGCCAGCCCACCCTGACCGAGGCCGGGCGCAGCTTTTACGAGCGTGCGCGGGAGATCCAGCACCTGTATGACCGTGCTGTGGCCGAGGGCAAGCAGATCCAGCACCTCAGCCAGCAGCACATCAAACGCCTGGTCATCGGCTGCCTGGACGAGCAGTTTATCCTGATCTGGCAGGACCTGCTCACCACCGCCCTGCCGCTGGCACAGAGCTACGCCCCCTGCCCCGTCCGGTATTACAGCAAGGAGTCCCTGTATGCTGCGCTTCTGCGGGGCGAGGTGCAGATCGCCGCACTGCTGGAAAACGAGGATATCCGGCGGTTTGGGCTGGATTTTTTGCCCTTTGCCCAGGTAACGGAGCTGTGTATGCCCGCCGGGCTGCCCTTGGCCCCCGAGCTGCTGGCGCACTGAGCTAAGCACAAGGTCCACGCCGAGGATCTGCTGGGGATGCAGGTGGCCTTTCATAACCTGCCGGGAAGCTCGGTATACGAGGATGCGCTCCGTGCCCACCTGCAAAAGAGCCAGCTGGATTTTGTGGACCCCCATGGGTTCCGCACCGCTGGTTTCCGGGAGACGGTACTGCTGCTGCCCGCCGTGCAGTACGGCGGCCACGCCCCGGTATTTCCGCTGGACTGGCAGCAGGGGCCGCTGCTGGGTTTTGTGACCGTGCAAGGGGCGGACCCCAAGGTCTTGGCCTATGCGGAATACATCCGGATGCACCTTATGCCCCGGGAGAACTTCTGGACGCCTCTGCGATAACAAAAGCCCCCGTCGGGTCGGTTCCCGCTTAATAGGCATATTTTATTTTTTCAACAAGAACTTTTTCCTGATCCTCAAGACCAAAATTTCGAATGTAGGCAAGATCATCTGTCCACTTGCAAACACTATCAGCCATTTCTATTCGATTGCGATTCATTTTGATGAACATTTCCAGATATTTAATAATTTCCGGTTTTGTAATGTAGCGATGTTCAACTAGCGTCCTTAAAAGATCCCGCCTTTCAATATCCGATAAATTCTCCTGTTTCCCGACATTATATCCATAGAGTCGGAGGATCGAATGTTCTGCCATCGGAATTTTAGCGTATCCGGAAGAATGACGGTCTATTTTAAGTCCGCAGACAATTCCGTAAAGGTTACGATAATGAAGGAACTCGGCCTCCGAAATAAAGTATTTGTGACAGTCGCAACAGCAGTTAATGTTGATATCAGCCGTGTTTCCCCGACGCGCCAAAACAGTTGCTGTAACCGATTTTATTTCATGATGCTCCCGAAAACATTTGGTTTCCCCTTTATAGATATACAGGGTGTCTCCATATTTGTTAAATTCACCGTACTCATATTCTTCAAGACGTTCAGACACATCTTCGTCAATCCTTTCCCATTCAATAAAATCGAACGCCAGTTTCTGGAGTCTTTCATCTGAATCCGGTGAATTGAAATCATCAAACGACAGCAATTTATTGCGTAAACACTCTTTGGTTGGTTCCGTGGTATGAATGCGATACTCCCTTAGTTCCGAATAAGTTAATTTATACCAGTCCGCATCAACGGGAGGCTTGTAAATTTCAATTCCAATGTTGTTCTCTTCCGATTCCTGAGGTGAATTTAAAATTTGATCTCCAATCTCATATTCTATCCAAGACAAGAACTGATCGTAAGTGGCAAAAAAGACCAACTTCTTAGGTGGGGCCATATTAGTATCATATCGATCATCTTGATCATCGAACGGCGTGCACCAATAAACTCCAGAAATCGCACTAAAAATATAATTATAATCTTTCGTCTTCTTTAATGTCAATTGCAAATATCTCTTTATGAAGGCAGAAAACTCATTCAATATATACGTGAAATTTCTCTCAGCCTCATCTTTTAGTGGATTATTTCTGTCCCAATACCATCCCACAAATCGCTGTGCATATTGATTTTGGCGGAGCATTAACGAAAAGTACAAATCACTTGTGAGATTATAGTAGCGTTGGTAAGTTTCCATTGTCCATCCGGATGCAAGAAATTCTTTTTTGGGAATTACCGAACGACATTCAAAATAATTTCGAGAACTGCCTCGACGATAATCAACAAAGAGATTCCGGATGTTATTTGAAACAACGTCCAAATCATCGCATTGTACTTTTTGAAGAGCAAGTTGTTTTCCAACAAAAGATTCCAAAACAGAGACAAATGATTGAAATGAGGGGATCCCATTATTATTTTCGTAAAGAAAGTAATCCTCAATATAGTTCAGACAAGCCTTATCGTCTAATGAAATCTCCACTGCCTCATGAAAAAAATTTTTAAGTTCTTCCCCTGACTTCTCCAGTATAAATCGAGCATCTTTGCACGATGTAAAATATTCTTTTGAATCGGAGGAACATTGCAATCCCAAACAAAGCCTATGCCAACAACTCCGATATGCGAAATAAAACAGTTTCAGCACCCGATAATATGTTAGAAACGCATACTGATTCCAACCTGCGTCAATTAACTCATTTCTTGATATAGGTAAATCAGCGGAGGATTCAAAATGCTTTAAAAAAACACCTTGCACACAAGCCTGCGGCGAGTCATCCATACTAATCTTCGCTCCTCAAAAATAAAATCCGGACGTAATTTTTTACAGTATACCATATTCTCCGTTTACAAATCAACGCCGGTCTTTCCCCTGGACTGGCAGCAGGGGCCGCTGCTGGGTTTTGTGACCGTGCAAGGGGCGGACCCCAAGGTCTTGGCCTATGCGGAATACATCCGGATGCACCTTATGCCCCGGGAGAACTTCTGGACGCCTCTGCGATAACAAAAGCCCCCATCGGGTCATCCCGACGGGGGCTTGCTTGATTCCAGGGGGTTTTCAGCTCTCGCTGCGGCGCTGTTCTGCAGCCAGCTCCCGCTGCAGCGCCGCCTTGCGGCTGTCCAGCAGCAGGTCCTGGTTATAGCGGAAGTAACGCTCGCAGCCATTTTCCACCAGGAAAGCATGGGCGGCGGGGTCCATGGTCAGCTCGGTGACGAACACCACCAGCTCCTGACTCTCCCCAAAGGCCTGCTCCATAAAGTCGAAGGCTGCTTCCAGCGCTGCGCTGGCGGCTGCCTGGGCCGTCTCGCGCTGGTCTGCCAGCTGCTGGAACTGCTCCCGCAGCAGCGCAAACGCCTGCTGACCGTCTGCGGTCTGGGCGTGGCGCAGCTCCCCTGCCCAGGCGTGCAGGACAGCAGCGGCCCGCAGCCGGGCCGCCCGCTGGTTCGGCGCCAGCAGACCGGCCTTCTCCTGGCGCTGGGTCTCGGCCTCGTAATCGGCAATGCTCTGGCCAAACAGAGCAGAGGGGCCATCCGGCAGATCTGCGGGCAGGGCGGCAAAGCTCTGCTTCGTCTGCCGCAGCAGACCATAGCAGTCGTCCGCCACTGCATCCGCCTGGCGGGAAGCAGCGATGCGGGTGCGCAGACCGGAGAGCAGCAGCCCCACCAGGGACAGCCGCTCATCAAAGGGGGCGCGCATCAGCCGGGCAAATGCCTCCGACCGGGGCTTGCCTGCCAGGATCTCCTCCACGCCGTAGTCATCCCGGTACTTATAGTACAGGGCCAGATACGCAGCAAACTCCTCTGCGATGGCGGGATGCTGGAGATACTGCCCGATCAGCTCGGTATCCGCCGCAAGGCCCAGCGCCTCGTAGGTATCCAGCAGGTTGGACAGGTCCTCCCAGCCGCGGGCGGTGACAAAGCGGCTGCCCTCCACATCCGCCTCGATCTGGTAGAAATGCTGGGGATGCAGCTCCAGATAGCTGAGGATGGCGCTGTGGATGCCCACTGCCCGGGCATACTCCCGCCAGACCCCCAGGTCCGGCTGGATATCCATCCGGCGCACACGGTCCAGGGTGACCAGGTCAAAATCCCGCACCGACTTATTATACTCCGGCGGGTTGCCTGCCGCCACGATCACCCAGCCAGCCGGGACAGCCTGGTTGCCAAAGGTCTTGCACTGCAAAAATTGCAGCATCGTGGGGGCCAGGGTCTCGGACACGCAGTTGATCTCGTCAATGAACAGGATGCCCTCGGACAGGCCGGTGGACTCCATCTTGGCATAGATGCTGGCAATGATCTCGCTCATGGTGTACTCGGTCACCGATACATCCCGCCCTGCATAGTGGCGCTGCCGGATAAAGGGCAGGCCCACGGCGCTTTGACGGGTGTGGTGGGTGATGGTGTAGGCCACCAGCGCCACGCCGCAATCCCGGGCGGCCTGCTCCATGATCTGGGTCTTGCCCACACCCGGAGGGCCCATCAGCAGGATGGGACGCTGGCGCACAGCGGGGATCTTATACTGTCCCAGCTCGTCCTTGGCAAGGTAGGCCCGGACGGTGCGCTCGATCTCTTCTTTTGCTCGTTTGATATTCATACTCGCAACCTCACGTATTGTTCATATCACGGTAGGGGTCCTGCTCCTCCGCCAGTGCGGCGGCCAGGGCGTTTTGGGCGGCTGGGGCAGGGGAAGTAAACTCGTCCTCCTCCAACACCAGCTTGATGGCCCAGGGGGGCACATTGGCATCATCGAACCGATCCCCCAAAAACAAAAAGGCGGTCTCGTAAGCGGGGCGGCGGGCCGGGTAAGTGCCCAGTCCGTCGGTAAAGTACAAAAGGCCCCGCAGATTTGTAAACTGGCGGGAGGCACACAGCTCATCCACATAGGCAAAGGCGGGGCGGAAGTCGGTGCCGCCGCCGCCCCGGAGGGTAAACTGCTCCATGGCCTGCACCAGCTCCTGCTCGGAGCGGATGGGCAGGTCCTGCCGGACCTGGTCGTCTGCCTGGATCAGGTGCAGATTCATCCGGTGGAAAAAGTTCTCCCGCGCCTTCAGCAGAGTATACGTCTCGGACAAAAAAGCCCGCACCAGCTCTCCGGAGGTGGAGTAGCTGGTATCCACCACCAGGGCCAGCTCCTCCACCTTTTTGCTCTCACGGCTTTCCAGCGGCTCGATCAGGGGCAGGTTGCCGTACATTGAGAGCCCGTAGGTGTAAAAGTTCAGGTCAAATTCCTCCGGGTCCAGCCGGATCTCCTCCCGCAGCACACAGAACCGGCGCAGAAAATCCCGGTAACTGCGGCGGCTGCGGTTGGCGGCCCGGATCTGGGCGGCCAGCGTGTCGGTACCATCCCCGGCCTCCTTATCCCGCAGCTCCATCTCGGTCTGCATCTGCCTGTCTCTTATACACATCTGACGCTGCCGACGAAGCTAGAAGTGTAGA
>ENA-OZGR01000592-OZGR01000592.1-human-gut-metagenome-genome-assembly--contig:-NODE-592-length-13820-cov-3.893789_pt1 | contig 13820 bp, 9 predicted proteins | sample MGYA00244660_ERZ653666 | MGnify/ENA primary metagenome ERZ653666 (study PRJEB26926, sample SAMN06165280) | human gut metagenome | biome: ENVO:00009003; feature: ENVO:2100002; material: ENVO:00002003...
CTGCCCGGCAACGGCCTGACCGCCAAACTGGGCGGGACCGAGCTGTTTGGCGGAAGTGCTGCTTTTGCCAAGACAAAAGCGCCGCTGTCCCCTGCTTTGGAGCAGGCAGCACAGCGCCTGGCTGAAGAGGGCAAAACCCCGCTGTTCTTTGGCGGAGCCGGACGGCTGATGGGTCTGGTGGCGGTTGCAGACACCTTAAAGGAGGACAGCCCCCAGGCGATCCGGCAGCTGCGGGAGATGGGCATCCGTGTCGTGATGCTGACCGGCGACAACCAGCGCACAGCCGACGCCATCGGACGTGCCGCCGGGGTGGATGAGGTCATCGCCGGGGTGCTGCCGGACGGCAAAGAGGCCGTGATCCGCCGTTTGCAGGCCGAAGGCAAGGTGGCCATGGTGGGCGACGGCATCAACGATGCTCCGGCGCTGACCCGGGCAGACACCGGCATTGCCATTGGCGCTGGGGCGGATGTGGCGCTGGATGCCGCCGATGTCGTCCTGATGAACTCCCGCCTGTCCGACGTGCCCGCCGCCATCCGGCTGAGCCGGGCCACCCTGCGCAACATCCACGAAAACCTTTTCTGGGCCTTTTTCTACAACGTGATCGGCATCCCGCTGGCAGCCGGCGTCTTTATCCCCTTTGGGCTGACGCTGAACCCCATGTTTGGCGCAGCTGCCATGAGCCTGTCCAGTTTTTGTGTTGTCAGCAACGCGCTGCGGCTGAACTGGGTGGACCCCCACGACCCCAAAAAGGACCACAAATATCTCCCCCGCTCTGCTGAACGTGTCGTTCAGTCCAACGCCACCGAACCACCGGCAGCCCCTGCTCCGGCAGAGACTGCCCCCATTTCCACTTCAAAGGAGGAACCCATTATGAAAAAGACCATGAAGATCGAAGGCATGATGTGCGGCCACTGTGAGGCCCGTGTCAAAAAAGCACTGGAAGCTCTGCCAGAGGTAGAGCTGGCTGAGGTGAGCCACACCGCAGGCACTGCTGTGGTGACTCTGCGCAGCGACCTTGCCGACGAGGCACTGAAGCAGGCTGTGGAAGCACAGGATTACCCGGTGCTCTCCATCCAGGACGCTGAGTAACCGCTTTTATCTGCAAAATGCCCCGCACCCAACGCCTTGCAAAAGGCGCAAGTGCGGGGCATTTTGCTGCCGGTGCTTACTGGACATAGAATAAGACACGGGTGATATACTCCCGCTCATCTCCGGTAGAAAGGTAATCATTCAGGGCAAATTCGTAGGAATCGGACTGGATGTGAAGGTCGTTTTTTGCGCAGTAGTCCAGGATGCGCTCGTATGCTTTGCCAATGGAAAGATAATCCCCCACATGGTAGGTGCATACGCACCGCCCCGCCGGAAGCTCCCGGATCTCCGGCACGGCGGGGATCTTTTTTTCAATGGGGAGAAATGCATACTCGGCCTCGGTATACCGGCCCGCACAGATACGGTCATAGGGGACCACGGCGCCGCTTTGGAAATAGACCGGGAGCTTCTCCTTAAAAGCACGAACAAAGCACTGTTTTGTAGCCAGGCTGACATCCTCCAGCGTATGCGGCTGCGGTACCGGCTGGAGCAGGATATACTGCCGCTCGATCTGCTCCAGCGTCACCTTTTCCCCCTCGTGCTGCGCACAGAGGCAGGATTCCATCTGGGTACACCGTTGTTTGACCCGGCTCTTGAGCATCTGCAGCTCCTCGATGCGGTGATTGATGACCACCAGCTGCTTTTGGAGCGCTGCAATGGACCGCTCCATGGTGTAATGTTTCATGTGTTCTTTGATCTCTTCCAGGGAGAAACCGATCTTTTTCAGGATCAGGATGGTGTCCAGATAATCCAGCTGTGCAGGGCTGTAATAACGGTAGCCGTTGCTGGGGTCGGTATAGGCTGGGCAGAACAGCCCGATCTTATCATAGTAGATCAGTGTTTGCCGGGAAATATTTTGATGTTTGGATAGCTCCCCAATGGTGAAGCAGCTGTTCATAAGATCCCCCTTGACATTATAGTTACTATATAGTTTATGATATAACACAGACCGATATTTTACAAGGAGGAACTTTTCATGAAAGCCCGTATTTCTGCTCTGTGGAGCAGGCTGACCGACGGTATAACGGCCAGGAAGATCTTTTATATTATCCTGGGTGCCATGATCTGCTCGTTTGGCATCCACAACATCCACCAGCGCACCAACATCACCGAGGGGGGCGTGATCGGCATGATGCTGCTCATCGATCACTGGCTGCACCTCTCCCCCGCCTATATCACCCCTGTGCTGGATGCATCCTGCTATCTGCTGGCATTTAAGATCCTGGGCGGCAATTTTATCAAAATGTCGCTGATCTCCACCTCCTGCATCTCGCTGTTTTATAAACTGTGGGAACAGTTTCCCCCCATGCTGCCGGACCTGTCCGGACACCCGCTGATCGCTGCGGTCCTTGGCGGTCTGTTTGTGGGCGTGGGCGTCGGCTTGATCGTGCGGCAGGGCGGCTCCAGCGGCGGAGACGATGCCCTGGCGCTGGTGATCGCTCATCTGACCCACTGGCGGCTGTCCCGCTCGTATCTGTTTACCGACCTGACGGTGCTGGCTTTGTCCCTCAGCTATATCCCCGTCCGCCGGATCGTGTTTTCCCTGGTCACGGTGACCATCTCGTCCTACCTGATCGACTGGATCAAGGACTATAAGGCTGCGCCATCCGCTACGCCCCAGACATGACCCGATCCTTCCTGCCTTTTATGCATTGACCGCAAAGATCCCCCGCCGATCCATCGACCGGCGGGGGATCTTTTGTCCGTCTGCTGCTATACAGGCTTTTGGGGGCTTATGAAGTGCGGAGGCTCAGTCCTCTTCTTCCAGGCAGCTCGGACGATCCGGACACACCACAAAGCTGACTGCTGCCAACCGCTCAAGCAGTGCGTCTGCATCGTGTTCCAGTTTATACTCCATCTCCTCCCGGTAGAGCGGAAGAACCTGATAGAAATTGACCTCCTCGCCGCCGGGCAGGATGCAGACTTCGCCGCAGGTATCAAGATCCATATCCTGGGGGCCGGTCAGGATCGCAGCGCAGAGTTCTGTATCCTCCGCAAACGGCGACTGTTTTTCCATCGTGTGACCAAAACCCAGCCAGGTATCGTTGGAAATGGGCAGGCGGGCCAACACTTTCAGCAGACCTACCGGCCAATACCACCGCTGCTCCTGCATGGAGTCCTCATCCAGTTTCCAATCCGGCGGCAGAGCGATGGCCAGCTCTGCCCGCTCCAGCTTGTATTCCGCCAGCTCCTTTGGCACATTCATCCGGTGAGCGCCCATGCCCATGGTCACCAGCGTGTAATAGTTCCGCCGCTCCGAAGGCGGAACCACGCAGATATCCACATGGATGTCAGGGGAAACCAGCTCATGGAACACATTCTCAAACTCACCAAAGGTGTTTTTGATGTGCTGCTCTATCGCAGACATTTCTTCTTCTGTATAAACCTCTGGTACACGATTCTCCTCAGATGACCAGAAGGTTCCCTCCTGTTCCGTCCCGTCTGGGTTCAGAAAGATCTGGAAGTATGCGTCGTCCTCTGTCAACTTATACAGCAGACCCATGCGGTAGTCCAGACCCACCAATACTGTATCCAGGCAGGCTGCTCTGCCGTCCGGGTGGAGCCGTTCCAGCCACTGACCGCTTTGCAGCCAGCCTTTCAGCTGCTCCAGCCACACCGCATCCAGTTTGGACAGCCCCGCCTCATTCATCTGGAACACCAGATCCACCATGTGTCCGTTGACTGTATACGGGAACTGTGTATAGGGTGCGTTGGCCACATATTTCTCCGGATCTGGGGCAAAAATGCTCCAGAAGCGTTCCAATCCATCCTTATTGACCGTGATACAGGAGATGGAGCGCTGCTTATCATCGGCGTCCGCATCCAGCCCCTCCTGAAGCGTTTGGTCTGCCTCAGGGTCGATCCAGTGGTATTCCATCTGTTCCAGGGTGGCTCCTGCTCTGATCTCTTTTTTTAAGGTCAGGAACTCATAATCTCCCGGTTCCAGTTTTAATCCTTGCTTGACGGCATCCAGCGCACCGGATTTATCGCCAAAATGCGCCCGCAGCTTGCCCAGATGGAGCCAGATCCAAGGGTAATCCGGCTCCTCTTTTGCACCCCGCTCCGCATATTCCAGTGCTTCTTCCAACCTGCCGCAATACATCAACGCCACAGAATACCGGTAGTACCAGGTAGCGCAGCCCGTGGCGTTTTTCTCCGAATCCTTCATCCACTCTGCCGCCTTATAGTAGCAGCGGTACTCATCCAGATTGTTGCAGGCAAAGGCATACCAGAGGGCGATCTGAAGATCCTGCCGGGCCTGTTTTTCGCTGAATCGTCCTTCTTCTACGCCATTTTGGATAAAATCCTGTAACCAGCCGAGCATTTTTCCAAAGTAACCAGAAACCCCTTCATCAAAAGCCGCCAGGGTCTCGATATCCTCTGCCGAGAGCAGGGAGCCGGTCTCCGGATGAATGTCCGGCTCTATTTCCTTCTCCCACAGGCGGACCGTTCCCACATCTCTGCGGAAGGTATGGAATCCCCCCTGGTCTATCTGCGAGTCCTCAAAGAAATCTCTGGCAGCATCCAGCACAGCGGGCAGATCCCAGGCGAGGAAGTCCAGATACCCAAAATACAGGCCAGTGGCCCCGCCCAGGAAGGTCACCGCCTCTGCTCCGGCCTTTTCCAGGATGGCATCCCGCAGATCATCCCGGAATTGCAGGATCTGTTCTGCCCGGTCCTCCCCCGCAAAACCGTCCACCGGATAGCACAGGAACCCGGCGGCAATGCCGTCCCGATGATACTCGTCCACCGTATCTGCACGGGCTGTCAGGTAGTCGTTGATGAGCACCGGCAGCCGGCAGCTCCCGGTATAGACATCCAGCCGCCAATCCGCATCCGGGTCTTGTACCGGTTCCAGTTCATAGGCACGATAGCTGTTTCCCAGATAGTCGCCGCCATCCCGCCAGAGGGAGAGTCCCATGCTTTGCAGCAGCTCCGGCAGTTCGGAAAGCAGCTTGGCCGGTTCGTCTTTCGGTTGAGCATAAACATCAAACCCAGCAACAAAGGCGATAGCGGAAACTTCTCCGATGGTCTGATCCACCAGCATAGAGAGTGCCCACCAGACCTTGTCTGTGTCCTCTTTCAAAAGGGGCGTCAGCTTTTCACAGTAAAGGACCAGACTTACCTGATGATCCTCTGTTTCCTCTGCCCACATCTGCACATCCTCAGCCCGAACTTCGATCTCTCCAGCCCGCAGCTCGAACCCCTCACAGGGCTGGCGACCTACCCAGATATTCCAATGCTCAAGCACCGATTCTGGGGCCTGCTTCTGGAAGTACACCAGCGGGAACAGGCGGGAGCGAAGCCCCTCTGGACTGAGGATCAATTCATACTTTTCGCCATTGAAGCCCAGCTCGAAGGAAGTATCACGCAGGGCCGTTTTAAGCGCATTGCCGCATTTTTTGATCAGCTCATCGCCGCGCTGGTGTGTTTCGTCCGTATCTATGATTTGACGCAGTTCTGCCTCAATCTGAGAAAAGGCTGCCCATGCTTCCTGCGTCCTTTCACGGAAGTTCTTTTCAAAGCGGGGCAGGGACAAACGACGGCGGCAATCGTCTATGTACTCCTGGGTATCGTTATCTCCGGGGCGGGCTTCCAGGGCCTTTTCAAAGTAACGCAGGGCGGGGCCTTCCTCATCCAGGTAATAATAAGCGGAAGCGATCCGATAATTCCAGCAGTGATCTTCGGCAAAATACTCCTCATGAGGGGCCAGAAGTTCCAGCGCCTTTTCAAACGGCTCCCGGTCGCCCATCTCTGCAATGGCGATATACGCCTTGGCCAGTTCGCTGTCTAGCTCCGGGGTGCGCTCCCCGGTGGGGATGGCTTCCAGGGTGTCGATTACCTTCTGCGCTTCATCCTGTTCAAACCACTGCTGGCATTGCTCCAATAGCTCCATAACGGTACCTCCTTTTTATTTTGGCAAATATACGGGCCTGCTTTCAGCACTGCTTATTTGGTGGAAAACGTATGCAGGAAAAAGTCGGTGAACGCCTCCAGCTCCTCCTTTTGATAGAGATAGATATACAGGCTCTCGTTCTCCAGCCATTCAAATGTTGCAGTTGTTCTGAGTGGCTTATATTTTTATTATAGGCACGAATATTTGAAAACACAAGACTCTTTTCCATGTTTCATTTGACCTTTTTATCCCTCTATGAAGGAACGACTCATAGTATAAAATTCGTCTTGGCTTGGAAGATACTTTTTTTCCATTGGTTCTAATGTGTCATCATAGCGTTCCACTTCCTCTTCGTTGATTGCCATAACAGGGCTAAGAGTGGATTTTCCCACACCGGAAGATCCAATAAATGCAATCGTTTTTCCCTCCGAAATAAAAGACACAAGTTCCTTGTATCCATTTTCTTCTGTTGAAGTCGTAACCAGAATATCCACACCAAAGCAACTGAAGATACTTCTGAAAGTTTCTGTTCCAAATCATCGCATAGATCCGATTTTGTCAGAACAATGACAGGCATAGCACCGCTGTCCCACCCAATGGAAATATACCGTTCCAACCGTCGCAGGTTAAAATCATTATTCAACGCCATGCACAGAAATACAATATCAATGTTCGCAGCAACTACCTGCTCCTGCTGTGGTTCTCCGGCTGCTTTACGGACAAAAGCACTTTTTCGTGGTAACAGCGATTCGATGATTGCACTGTTGCCGGATTCGTTCCAATTTACCAGTACAAAATCGCCAACAGCAGGGTAGTCTGATAAAATTGTCGTTTGAAATCGGAACTTTCCTGACACCTCCGCCAATTTCTCCCCTTTGTCGGATATAGTCGCCATCTTTCATAGCCTGCCGCGATTGTGCTTTGATTTTTCGTCCAATGTCCAGAGCATAGGCTTCATTGATCATACCCGAACAAGCCGCTCAGCTTGATATGATGGCCACAAAAGACGATGGCTACGAAAAAATGTCTTGATGTAGCCAATTTGTAGCCAGTAAAAAAGAGTCCCGAAAAGTGCTGTGTTTCCAACACTTTTCGGGACTCTGAAACCTATTATTTTGGATTATTCCCACTCGCCGAGTTAAATCCATTTCTAAACTTTTTTGTATAGAGGATTTATTTCGTTGTGGTTTTATTTGATGCAGATTATCCTTATCCTATGGTCTATCCGAAATTCTGCTATCAAAAAGCTATCCCCCCGGTGCTATCAGCGGTTATTCTTGACAGGACTATGCAGGTGGCTTGAATGTATTATAGCATATTTTCATGGGATTTGCCAGACAGCGTCTGATTACTATTGAGCATTTTCAGCAGTAAAAAGCATATCTCCATTTGTCTTACGGTCTGTATAATATTGACCCTCTAAAATTTGGGGATTTGCTATCGAGAGTGTTGCCGTGCCATAATGTATTTCACTTCGATCTCTATACTCTGACTTTGGAGTGTTGAGATAACAATATGTTAGCTGCATTTCACCTAAAATATCATCAATAGATGCAGAAAGAGATTTGCTCTTACTTTCATTTGTAGCGAGTGTAACATGCACAGACAATAGTGTTTGCTTAATTTCAAGTGAGGCATCTCTTTCAATATGATCGTAGCCTGATTTCAACTTGCCGACATACCGCTTTTTCAATTTAGGTGTACTTTCAAATGGGTTGAGCCTCCAGAGAAACTTTTCGTATAAGCCAGAAAGAATTACAGCCGCACTTATTGCTTCACCAGCATATCCAAAAAGATCGTATGCCGACACACCCTCAAGAATTGACTCCCATGAGATTATACAACGAAGTACGAATAAAATGATAGCAATCCAAACACAAATACTTGTTATCTTTTTTTGTTGATTCATGACCATTCTCCCTATGAGCTATAGTCGTATTCAAAAAACGAATGTAATCTGTCAATAAAAGCTGAGTATTTATTGACATCTTGTTGAGTTGGACACAGTTTTTTAATGCCATTCGCCTCATAGAAATTTGGAAGATCGGCTTTATGTGTATAAGCGTAACTCACGATTTCTTCAAATGCAAACCCGTAGCTTGAATACTTGGTGAAATAAGAATCCGGAATGTTCCATGTCAACGATTCTACGCCAAAAGAAGATACATTGTCTGCACAACTATATCCACAATCACTCATTAGGTACCGCATCTTCTTCATGATTCTAACCATCTTTTTGTAATAATATCTGGTTTTGTTATTTTTCGCTTTACCATTTGCGATGTGTTGCTTGGGAAAATTTCTTATAACTGTCCCATCATCTGCATAAATAATAACACCATCAAAATGTGTCAAATAGTCTTTCAAATGGCTTCTGTAGTAATAGTGCATTGAAAGGCATGGCACCGTATCTGCTTGCTTGCGATATGTATTACCATCCACTTTTATAGACTTATTTCCTCGATGAACTTGATACGGGAAATTCTTTCTCAAAGTTTTTTCGACAGCATCTTTTAATTTAGCAGCAGCTTCTCTGTTGTCTGTTGTTGATGAAGAAAATCTTTCGCCAAAGGCATATTCATATATATCATCACGAACGACCGCAATGTCGACATCACTTTCATTACGAACGCAGGTATTATTAGCATAAGAGCCTTGTATGAAAATATGAATTTTCTCAGTAGAATATTTGTTGCGCATTGATACAGCGTATGCTAAAGTTTCACTCTCTAATAGGCTAATATCCTTTTGATCGTCGGTATATCCCAAGTCCTTTAATGCATCTCGAATTGCTTCAATAGCGTGTTTACATTTTGCATCTTCTGTGTCGCTTAAAGGCGCAGCATATAACTTTAATGTTGATTCTTTGAATTTCATATGACCTCGCTATGTTTTATAATTGAATTATTGGTAAATACATTACTTCTATTCTATTGTCATCAAACCATCCATGAAAGCCGACGGATATGACAAACGCATAATAACTTTCTGGAACACGATGACATACGCATAAACCGTACCATCGCCAAACCGATCATGTAGCAGACTTTTACCATCAGGGCAGAAACTTACCTCATCGGGTAACGATCTCAGATACGGCAACTCAACCGTTTTGGCAGGACATTCAGAAAAATTAGCCTCAAGCGCAACAACTTGTCCCTCTCCAAATGCTACATGGCGCACAATGGCTCCAGCCGGAACAAGAGGTGCTTCGGAGCCGCTGTGGGCAATAACTCCATTGGTGATTTCAAGCGATTTTTCTGCAACAGTAGAGTCAATATACCGTTTCCAAACAGGAGCCTCCAAAATATCTCTTCGGGATTCGCATTTTACAATCAAATCTCTGAGCTTTTCGGGCGCTGCCTTTTTTGCTTCAAACATTGCGACAAAGTATTTCTGGAACTGTCCCAATGTCAGCGGTATAATATCCAGTCGTTGCTTTACATCGCCCTTTGCATACCAAATGCCGTGTCTGAAAGTTTCTGCCGTATTGGTGTCGATACGAACAGCAATGAACATACCATAGACGGGCTTATCATATTTCAGAACAGCGTCAGATACATGGCGTCTGACAGGCTCACCCTCCATTGCCTCTTGACGGGAGGATGTGGACATAGTCACTTCTGTCAAAATGGTGAAATCATTAAATTCGCAATACAGATCACCCTTGCCGCCGCCAGCAGCCGAAACAGGCATAAAGTCAGAATCCAGTTTGAATCCACGGACTTCATACGGCTTATTGACCATGTGATCAATCGCCAAGGCAGCACGCCAGAGTGTCCATTCGAGGTAGGCGGGAGTTTCATCCTTGGGAACTTCTATGGCGTTATCTTCGTCATATACTAACTTCCCGCCGCCCTTTATCAGCAGAGTCATATAATCTCTGATTTCTTCCCACTGGTTGCACTGATCGCTGGCATACTGAATTTCGTCCGTCTGAGCGAGGATATTTTCAAGCCGCTGCCGGGCGATATTGACTTCTGCGGGAGTATTCAAAGGCAGATCGGAGATATCAAAGAGAATATGGCGCTCCTTCATCTGTTTGATGAGATCATCCAACAGGGATTTAGCGACATCCACACTATCTGTGGGCAAAGGCGCACCAGCGCAGAGCAGTTTATACTGTTCCATAATAGGTTCTGCGTTTGCGGTAGACTTTGCGAGTTTTTCTGCTAAGACATGCTTTGTGGGTACGATTATTAGACCTCTGCCTTTGCGCTGAAGTACGCCAGAAATGCGGAGGTATCTCATATTCATGTCGCTGTAATCCAAGAAATTATCTGGCTTTTTGTCGTAACTTTCGCCTCGTTTGGCAATCTCTTTTTTATCAAATGGGCGCTTCGCCGGAGCAACAGCTCTACGCTTTCGCAAATCAAGAATGTTGTCTACCACTTCTTCCAAACTATAGCTGGGATTTGTGGTATGACCCCAAAGGGCAAATTCGATTCGGCTAAGTTCAGATGAACCTGTCCGCTTTTCAAGTTCCAGCATGATTGCCAAGAGCCATCTCAGAGGAGAGAAGTAATGTACGCCATCCGGCATGGGAAATTGCTCCACGCTCATAGCCCGGAGATAGCATTCCTGCACCGCAGGATATGTATCTGCTTTTAAGAACGACCTACCAAAAGGTGTAATATCGTCAAGTGGGCCTAAATCTTCTTGCCGACCATCTTTCTTCTGAATCTGAGGATAGATCAGGCCGTTTTTTGCAAACATCAACCTCCATTTACGAGCGTGGCTGCCGGAGCTGTCCTTGCCCTCCTCGTTTTGAATAATGCCTTTTTCGTCGAGCAGATTCATAAATCCAAGTTCGTTATCACGGCCATGAAGATGCCCAACAAATGCGGAGTTGGCAAATACGGAAAATCCTTCTTGGATTCGATTGGGATTACGCAGACCAGTATTGCCCACCAGCCATATTTTGATTTGTTCGCTCATACGAAAGCCCCCTATCAATATCCAACAAAAAGGTATTCCTGTACGGTATTCCTGTGGGTTTTTGCTTCATTCTGATTACCAAAGGAATATTTGTAATCTACAGGTATAACCTCTACATGAGATTTATATTTAGCCATGATCGCTACCATTTCATCCTGTGTAGGCAAGCTGTTTGAGGAATAGGACACAATGAGGATGCTACTTGCAAACTTCTTGAACAGACGATCAAACGCATCTGCTGCACCTTTTCTGGTAGAGAATGGCGTGGGATAAGACTTGAATTTTTTCGTCTGCGTATGCTCCTGAATCTCTACGCCTTTCCAGTCACGGGCAAGTCCTTCTACAAAATGGTATCTACGGACATACTCATTATCAGAGAGCGGTGAATAATACGGAGGGTCGATGTATACCAAATCTGCCTGTTCCACTCTCAAATCCATTGCATCGCCATGCTTAGAGCGATTGATTTTCCCATTATCAAAGACAGCCTTGTTGACAGCTTCGACAGCCTCCAAAAACTGCTGTGCAAGCGTTTTCTGTAAATCCTTGCGACCATCATTATATCTCTGCCCGGTGTAGGTAAAAATGCCACGAGGACGCTTTTTGGTGCAAGCACGAATCAGCGCAGTCATTGCGATGGCGTGCTTGTATTGATCCCGGATTGCAGCGATATTTGTACGCAAGGTGTCGATCAAATCATTTTCTTCATCCGTATAATAAAGGCCTTTGAAAGTTGAAGCTACAAAATGATCGGATTCCTTATGAGCAACAAGTAATTCTTTAGCCTCACCCATTGGCAGTGTGACAGAGTTGTTCTCAATCATTGCCTTTGTAAATGTGGCAGACATCGCCATATAGTCATTGCTGACTACTGCCTTGCCCTGCGCTTTGAACATATAACCAACAACGCCAGAGCCAGAGAAAAGGTCAACAACGGTATTTACATTAAACTGTGATGCTACAGACCATATTTCAGAGAGCAATTTACTCTTAGACCCCATAAAGCGAGTGGGAGGATATGCGGCAACCTGTTTGGGTAATGGTTGTGGGAGCAACTTAATCAAAGTGCGCTGCTTCGGAGGAATCGTAACAATGACATCTTCACCTTTTCGAGTGCTGCCATTACAGGAAATATGGCGTTTGGTCTGAATAACATCAATCGTAAATGGTGTATACAGTTCATGTACCAGCGGGTGGTTTGAATTTGTCAAGATAATATGGCAACCTCTTTCATGTAAAGTCATAACCATCTTGGCAAGCTCAATATGATCTTCTTCGTAAAACTGTTCCTTTGTGTACCGCTTGAAATCGGCATACTCAGAGATTGGCAGATAGGGAGGGTCGAGGAAGATGAAGTCTCCGGCTTGAGCATAATGTTCCAGAATCAAAAGATAATCGCCGCAAATGATGTCAGCCTTCTGTAAAGCTTTTGAGGCTGCTCTCAAACCATCTTCATCACAAATTTTAGGATTTTTATATTTTCCGTAAGGAACATTAAACTGACCTTGCTTATTGACACGATACAAGCCATTAAAGCAAGTCCTGTTCAAAAAGATCGTTCTCGCAGCAGCTTCTGCCTGAGGCAGCTTTGTCCAGTCCAGTCCTCGAACCGCATAGAACATTTCCGAAGTGTTTTCGTATGTTCTCAAATAATGAATAACATCTTCAACATGATTGGCAATTTGCCGATACATGTTGATAAGTTCAGGATTGCTGTCTGCAATAATTGCGTTCTCTGGCTGTAATGCAAAGAACATCGCACCGCCCCCAAAGAACGGTTCAATATACCGACCATAAGAGGCTGGTACTTTAGGCAACAGATCGCCTAACATCTGTGTCTTTCCACCAGCCCATTTCAAAACGGGCTTGGCTTGAACAGATGCTAATTTTCTAACCACTTGTTCTGCCAATGTACTCGCCTCCTTTTACTTGGAATTTTCGGTAGTCAATTCCATAATATCACCAATATCGCATTGCAGTGCGGTACAGATTTTCACCAGCACATCAGTTGTAACATTCTCGTTTTTGCCAAGCTTTGCCATGGAAGCATGACTGATTCCGGCAGCGGCACACAGGTCTTTTTTCTTCATGTCTTTGTCGATCAACAGTTTCCACAGTTTTTTATAACTAACAGCCATCTTTTCCACTCCATTAGCAAATCTCACGCATCGGAATTGCTGAATATAATTCTGTGTTCGCTGAATTTAAGGACAGCATAGCACATTTGGATTCATAGCGCAATAGTGAAATTGTAAACTCTCATTCATCCAAATAAAAACGCCGCCCGCAGGATTTCTCCCACGGGCGGCGGATGTAGGATTACTTTTCTTTTACTTTCAGATTTTCGGCGTGCTTTTTCGCCAGTTCTCCGGCAGCTTTGCGGCGTTCCTCGCTGTACGGTGCGGTCAACTTGAATCCAAACCGCCCTTTACTGATTTCAAAGGTCATGCAGCCCATCTTGTCATCATCTATCAGCTTGCACTCGCTGGGGTACTGTGCGGCATACTTGGTCAGCCTGTTTTTGAGATCGGTGTTATAGGTGCAGACCTCAATGATGGGGCTATCCTCGTTAAAATAGATATTCGTAGCCTTTTGCTTTTTTGAAAGACCTGTTTTCATAAAACCTCCTGATTTTCGCAAGTTTTTCACGGCTCAACAGCCGAAAAAGTGGGCGGATTTTCCGATGGAAAGCATTCAAATGATGTGGACTTCATCTGGAATGCTCCCAGCGGATATTTTCTGCTTTTTCCGGCTCTACACGGAATCAGCGGGCATCATCCCTTGAATGGGTTTTCACATGCCCTCTGCCAAATAAATGCCACAGATTTTGCCTGTCAATCACGCTTTCGTATTGCTGGACTTTGCTTCGCAATTCCTCATTTTCATGCTCCAAGCT
>ENA-OZGR01000600-OZGR01000600.1-human-gut-metagenome-genome-assembly--contig:-NODE-600-length-13609-cov-3.602995_pt1 | contig 13609 bp, 12 predicted proteins | sample MGYA00244660_ERZ653666 | MGnify/ENA primary metagenome ERZ653666 (study PRJEB26926, sample SAMN06165280) | human gut metagenome | biome: ENVO:00009003; feature: ENVO:2100002; material: ENVO:00002003...
GACGTATCACTTGCCAGTTCTGCCAGCTTTTCCAGTGTGGAAGAGCGATGGTCTGCGCTCCGTTCCTCGGCTTCTGCAACTTTATCCATAACGGCATCGTAGTCCTGCAACAGCCGCCGGCCCTTTTCCATGTGGTGTGCTTCCAGAATCTGCTCACGGGCTTCCTGAATGGTCAGTTCCGGGGCATCCAACTGCCCGCCGTCCATCACAGAATAATCGCTGTGGTAGAGGGTGTAGTCCCATCCATCCTCACAGGACTGGATGGCAAGGTAGCCTTTGCCGCCCAGTTCCCATGCAGCCTGCTCGTCTTGTGTCTGAATTTCCGGGTAGAAGTCGGCATGGTTCCGTTCCATGACCTCGGCAAACTGGCAGATGTGGAACACATTGCCCAGACCGCCCATGTCAAAGTGATAATCATCCAGATGTTCCACCCGTGCCGTAAAACTGCGCCCATCCGGGTAATCCACCTGAATCACGCCGCCATCTGGAATGCGATAGAGGTCATCATAGTGGCTGTTGATAAGACGAATATCCTTCGGCAGCGTTTCCGGCTCCCAGATGCGCCGCCTGCCGATGCCCGCCTGCGGGATGTTTTCGAGGATCTTTACGCTTTCCTGTTGGATGACCTTACGGTCATCGTCCGAAAGTTCAAACAGATACCAGTTCCGGGCGGCAGAAATGGCGTTCCTGCCATCGGGCGGCAGGTTCTTTTCCGAGATCTGCCCGCTTTCCAGCGGCTCACCAGTTACCTTGTTGTAGGTGGCAAAGCCGACGCCTGCGCCATTTTCCCGGAGGTGGAGATAGCGTTCATCGTTGATAAGGTAAACCGCTTCTTTTTTCTGCTCCATCAGCACCCACCTTCAAATTCCAGAGAAAACCTGCTTCGGCCATCGGCCTCACAGGACAGCAGCACGGTGGCATTGTAGGTCTTGCCCTTGGCACTCTTGCAGTCCTTCAGGCGGACACGACCATCCCGCAGCAGCTTATCCGCCACATGGGAATCCAGTCGCTTGCCCAAACGCTTGAAGAACGCATTGTCCTTCCACAGCACGAAACGGCAAGGGTTGGATTCACAGAACCAGCCTTTTTCACGCTCTACAACATTTGCACCGCAATTCGGGCAGACACCAATGATTTTATTTTTCATAAGCGCACTCGCTCCTTTTTTCATTTCCGTGTTCTTTACCAGTTCGGTAATCATCGTATTGATCTCGGTCATAAATTCACCCGGCTCCATTTCGCCACGCTCGATTTGCAGCAGTTTCGCTTCCCAGTCAGCCGTCATATCCGCAGACTGAATCTCTTCGGGCATTACGGTGATGAGGGCTTTGCCCTTGTCGGTGGGCAGAAGCACCTTGGTTTTCTTGGTGCCTTTCCGTTCCAGAAAGCCCTTCTGCACTAACTTTTCGATGGTGGCGGCTCTGGTCGCCGGGGTGCCGATGCCCTGACGCTCCACACCCTCCGGCATACTGTCTGCACTGGCGGTTTCCATCGCATGAAGTAGAAGATCCTCGGTGAAATGCTTCGGCGGTGACGTCTGCCCCTCTTTCAGTTCGGCACCAGCAACGCTGCACCGGTTCTGATCCTGCACATCGGGCAGAACAACCTGTTCTTTCTGCTTGCCCAGTAGTTCGCCCAGCATTTTCCGCTCCATAGCTTTCCACCCATCGGACAACACCACCTTGCCCTTTGCGGAGAATTCCTCTCCGGCGCAGATAGTGGTGAGCGTGGTTTCTGCATAGCGGTGCGGCTCACCTACGGCGCAGAGCAGCCGGGCGGCAATCAGCCGCAGGACATTCCGCTCCCCGGCAGGGAGGGCGGCAAGATCTGCGTTTGCCATACTTTTCGTGGGCAGCAGCGCGTGGTGGTCTGTGACCTTATTGCCGTTGATGACCTGCTGCACATGGAAGGGAAGCGACTCCTCCACGGCAAACGCCTTACCCGTGTCCGTCACCAGCCCCGGAAGGGATGCCGCCATATCCTCCGTCAAAAAGCGGCTGTCCGTGCGGGGATAAGTGATGAGCCGTTTTTCGTAAAGACTTTGGGCATAATCCAAGGTCTGCTGTGCCGTAAAGCCCAACAGACGGTTTGCATCCCGCTGCAATGCAGTAAGGTCATAGAGCTGCGGCGGGCTTTCGGACTTTTCCTTGCGTTCCATCTTCTGCACTGTGACACGTCCCTCCTTTCGGCATTTGGAAAGCAGCAGTTCAGCATCCGCTTTCTGTGCAAATCGTTTGCTGGATGCAGTGCCGCCGTCTGCAAGGGTCAGGACAACCGTGTAGAATTTCTCTGGCGTGAAGGCGGCGATGGAGGCTTCCCGAACCACCGTCATGGCAAGCACCGGGGTCATAACACGCCCTACCGCCAGCGGTTGACCGTACAGGCACGAAAAAAGCCGGGACGCATTGATGCCGACCATCCAGTCGGCGCGTTCCCGGCATAAAGCGGCCTCGTACAAGGCATCGTATTCAGTTGACGGTTTGAGGTGGGCAAAGCCCTCCCGGATGGCAGATTCCTCCATGCTGGACAGCCACAGACGGGAAAAGGGCTTTTTGCACCCAGCCTGCTGGTACACCAAGCGGAAGATCAGTTCTCCCTCCCGTCCGGAATCTGTAGGATAGTTCTCGGAGGTGACTTTTCTGACTTTGTTACTCGATGGCATCCAATGGGCCGATAAAGCGGTAGAAAATCTGGATTTTCTGGACGTATTCGCCATCGACCTTTTCCGCTCTGGATACCAGAATCTTGTCAATCAGCTGATGCAGAATCTTATAGTTCAGTTCGGTGATACCAGCGTACTTGCTGACTTCATCAATAAAATCCTGAATCTTGTCCAGCTGATCGTGTTCAGCACGGCCTTCCCGCTCGTACTGCTCAATCTTCTCGGTCAGTTCAGCCTGTTCTTTGTCGTAGCGATCTGCAAGCATTTGAAAACGTTTCTCCGGGAGAAGTCCCTTTGATACGTCCTCATAAAGTTTTGCATACAGGTCTTCGATTTCTGCGATTCGTGCTTTACACTGCTTCAAATCCCGTTTGTGCTGCGCCCGGTCAGAGGACACCCGGAGGTGCATCTGATTTGCAATCTTCTTCACAAGGGCTTCCCGATTGCTCACAGCGGCCTTTGCGTGTGCCTGAATGTCCGCAAAGACAGCTTCATGCAGAACACGGGCTTCCAAATTATGCGAGTCACAGGCTTTCGCACCATATTTCCGATAAGTGCTGCAACAATAAAAGGTCTGATCCAGAACACTGTTACGTTTGCGCCTGTGCTCGACCTTGACTAACATCGTTCTGCCGCAGTCTGCACAGCGGACGATGCCTTTGAAGATATTGTCGTAGTCGGTCTTATCGCACATAAAACTACTGGAACGGCTGTAAAGGATTCGCTGCACGTTCTCCCAACGGTCTTGTGGGATGATTGCTTCATGTGTATTCGGAACGATAGCGCGTTCTTCAAACGGAATATAACGCCGCTTTTTGGATTTCATGGACACGGTGGGCTTGGCTTCGTAGATGATGTGTCCGGCGTAGACTGGGCTGTGCAGAACCTGACTGATATAGGCACTGTCCCAATCATACATCTTTTCATCATCAATAAAGCGGCCAAACATCTCTTTCTTGTAGTAACACGGCTTCAAGACTTTTTCATCGTGGAGCCGCTTGGCGATGCGGTGAAGCCCCAGCCCTTCCTCTGCCATTGAATAGATATACTCAACAACGGGGGCGGTGTTCGGGTCGATCACAAGGTGATTGTGGTCGGCAGGGTCTTTCTGGTAGCCAAACGGTGCGCCGCTGGAGATATACTTTCCGCTTTTCTTGCGTGTCCGAAGGGCACTCTTGATTTTTCGGGAAGTGTCTTTGGCGTACATTTCATTGATGATGTTTCGGAACGGGGCAATATCCATCTGAGATTGCTCGTTGGAATCATAACCATCGTTGATTGCAATATAGCGGACACCGTGTTCAGGAAAGAAGATTTCCATATACGTTCCGGTTTCGATGTGGTTGCGTCCAAGTCGGGACTGGTCTTTGGTAATGACTGTTGCCACCTTTCCTTCCCGGATATCATCCAGAAGTTCCTGAAAGGCAGGGCGGTCAGAGTTCGTACCGCTGTAACCATCATCAACATAGTACTGGCAATTCCCGAAACCGTTGCGTGTGGCATACTCCATAAGCATCGCCTTTTGAGTGCGGATGCTCAGGCTTTCGCTGTTTGAACCGTCATCTTTTGACAGCCGGCAGTATAAAGCAGTTACTTTTTTGTCCTTTTCCATGTGTACCTCCATAATGGAAAAGAGACCTCATCAATCACATTGTAGCGGATGCTGCGTGATGATGCAAGCACTTTTCCGCAGTAAAACGTCCAATTAGCCAGCGGCGAGATACGATTCGGCAGTTTTACGAATTTCTTCTTCCACAAGCCGCTGAAAAAGCGTATTCATCGGCACATTGCCGATATAATGGCGTTCCACGATCAGGCGCACGGACTTCGGACTTCTCGGCGCACGTTTGCGTGTGGTGGGCTTCTTCTCAGATTTTTCTTTGTTCAAGGGCAGACCTCCTCATTCATGTGGTGCAAATACGGAAAGGAATGGATGGATTCTATTCGTTTTTCTCTTTTTGTTTTATTACGTTGGTTAGGTGAAAGTTTTCTTCGATACAGTCTTAAAGGCTGCTATACTGCATAGGAAAAATATCTTTTGCAGATGCCATTAAGAATCTGCATCACAGAATCGTGATTTTGGCGGTTCTTGAATCGTGAAAAACGCAGAACTATTCAACATTTGGAATTTTCACAAAGATGTGATTGGGCGAAGAAAACCGCGTTCGTCTGCGCTCAATCAATCCCGCAGCGTCCAATTCCTTAAGCGCACTGGAAACACTGACAGTGCTGCGCCCTAGCTGCTCAGCCAAAGAGCAAATCGTAAAAATGACAAACACGAATCCACGTTCATCTATCCAGAGATTTTTCTGCGAGAGTGTGGCACGGTCGAGTAGCAACACATAAGTCATTTTTGCAGTCTGACTCAGGTCAAGTTCCAAAAGGAAGCGTGGGTATGGGAGAAACGGCGGCAGCGGAGTTTGCGTGGGAAGATATTCTGAAATGTTGATCACCTCCAGCTGAAGCAGAAATCAGGAACAAAGAGTATGTAACGAGAATTGGAGGGTTCCAATTCTCCAGTCGCAGAAAAGCACGAAACAAGTGCTCAACTGCGTTAATAAGTTAAGGTCTCCCATATTGGTCCTCGACTTCCCTAGGAGTGGGGAATCGTCCGGCGGCGGGCTTGCACCGCACCATTGGCATTTCAGCCACCCCGTCTTCGTTATGACCGGGCTGCGAGTTACAGAAGTACCTTTTGTGAAGTACCGGACGATTGAACTATTCACTTGTCAAGGAACATATGGAAGATTTCTGGACTTTGACGGACGAAAAACATCCTTCTACTTGGTAGCCGATGAAAAAGGCCATTTCGTAGCATTGCAAGCAATTTTGTAAACAAAACGTCATAATAGTCCGAGAATGGTCTTGAAAAAGATGCCCTACACTTGGTAGGCATCGAGAACGCCTGTTTCGTAGCATTGGTGAGAAACTTGTAATTGAATTGTAATTCTTGAGACCAAATCTCCGCTTTTGAAAAAATCCTCTCAATAGGTAGGCAACGAAAACAGCCCAAAGACAACCATCTTTTTGAGAATTAACAAAAAGGTCACAAATGACCGGCTTTCAAAGAGGCGCTTCTACTATTAACAGAAAAAGTGGCCTAAAATGGGGGGTGTTGGAGAAAATTTCTGCCTTAAAAGTACGCCTCTACTCACTAGCCAGCGAGAATAGCCAAAAGCCAGCAAAAAACAAATGAATTATGTACTTCTGCCACTGATTGCAACGGCATATCGGTGACAGAAAGATCGTTTAGAGCGATTCTTCGCGGTTTGGGGTGGTAGAAATCGTTTTGTAGTTGGACTTTTTCTGCTGAAGCTGCTCCAGCTGTTTCAGCACCGATTCCTTCTCCGGGGGCTTGCCGCCCGGTGTGGAAAGCTGCTGCTTATTCAGCACCATGTCGATATACTTGCGGATATTTTTCAGGGCAGAGACATCCGGCTGCAAGGTTTCCAGTTTGGTACGCAGTTCTGCGCTGCCGGATTGCAGCGCAGAAAATTCGGCATCCAATGCCGAAAAATCCACCGCTGTGCTGCCGTTCAGCTTCATCAGGGTGCGGACAGCTTTATTGAAGGTGTCCAGCTCGTCCTTGTGCTGGACAGCGTAAGCGTCCTTGGTCAGCTTGAAGTTCTTCTTAATAAAGGTATCATGGATAGGTTTCAGCTTGGCATGGACGGCGGCGGCGTCCTTGATTTGGGCGATTGCCCGCATACGGTTTTCGTTCTGCTTCAACTGCCTGCGGAGAGGGGCGGTGGTCTGGTTCAGGTTAGAAATTGCAGTGTCCAAATCCTCGATGGAGTTCAGGGAATGGGCTTTCAGATAGTCCACCGCCCGTTTGACTTCCTCAAAGTCTCGGACAGTGCATTTCAGTTTTGCCTTGCCAGACCAATCGCTGCGCTGCTCGTTGCGGAGGTTGAAGTAATCCACCAGCAGGTCGGACAGCATTGGCTCCTTGGCTTGTTCCAGTGCATCCAAAAGAATCTGCTTCTTTTCATTCAGGTCTGCGATCCAGCGTTGCAGCCCACGAATCGCACTGCGGATGGACTGCATCAGGCTATTGGCGGCGCGAATATCCCGGTTCAGGTTGCCGAGAAAAGTTTCCACTCCACGCTTTTCCATCTGGTGTGCGGCGGGACCGAGATGCACGGTCGGTATCTGCTGGATGCCCTGTCGCTCAAAGGAGCGCAGGTCAACACGTTCCGGGCGGCCAGCCGCTTCCAAATAGCGGTTGGTAATGGTCTCCCAGCCATGCCGCCAGACCTCGGCATACTTCTGGTCGTTCCAGTCCACCGTGTTTTCCTTGTGGCACTTCCAGTTGCCGGAAGCGAGCCGGATGCGCTCACCGTTCTCGTCAAGGTCGTACACCTTTCTGGCTTTCGGGAGCCACTTGCCGTGTTCATCTATTGCCCGGAGCGTCAGCAGAATGTGAGCGTGTGGGTTTCCATCTCCCTTGTCGTGGATGGCAAAGTCGGCAATCATCCCTTTGGAAACAAACTGCTCCTGACAAAACTCTTTTATCATGGACAAATACTGCTCCTTCGGCACCTCCACCGGGAACGCCAGCACGATGCGCCGGGCAAGCTGGGAGTTCCACTGGTTCTCCACAGCTTCTACGGCGTTCCAGAGGGTCGCCCGGTCTGCATATCCGGGCGGCGCATGGGATGGCAGCATGATCTCGGCGTGGACAAGCTCTTTCTTCTTGTTGTAGAATTTTGTTCTCTGGTCGTACTCGCTGAACAGCCGTTCGCCGCTTTGGTAAGCGGCCCCGGCAACAGCGGACTGCCCTTGGCTGCGCTTGACGATGGTAATTTTGAAATGCGGACACGGAATAGGCATCACCTCCTGATGACATTTGAATCGTTCTCTTGTAAAAATCACGGAATTATGGTACTATTATTTTGGATAAGTAAGCAGAAAGCTGGTGAGCCAATGTCGGAAAGAAAATCACAACAGGAACTGGATTTTGAACGGAAACATGAAGAAGATTTGCAGCGGTTGCGTGGATTGCGGTTGATTGATGATGATTTCATGGCTGCGGTGTTTGAAGAACGTGCCTGTGCTGAGTTTCTTTTGCAGATCATCTTGAAACGGGATGATTTGACCGTCAAAGAGGTTCACGGCCAGTACAGCATCAAAAATCTGCAAGGGCGTTCAGTCCGATTGGATATTTTGGCAGTGGATCGGGAAAACCGTGCATATAATATTGAGGTGCAGCGCAGTGACCGTGGTGCTAGTGAAAAGCGCGCACGGTACAATAGCAGTCTGCTGGATGCAAACTTGACTGATGTGGGCGATGATTACGATGCGCTGAACGAAACATACGTTATCTTTATCACCGAAAATGACGTATTAAAGGCCGGCCTTCCAATTTATCATGTTGACCGTACAATTCGGGAAACTGGAACGTTTTTTAATGATCAGGCTCACATCGTTTATGTAAACTCACAAATCAAGGACGAAACCGCATTAGGAAAACTGATGCACGACTTTTTCTGTACCAACTCGAAGGATATGAATTATTCCATTTTGGCACAGAGGGTTCGTTATTTCAAAGAAGACACGAAGGGAGTGGCAGCTATGTGCAGAGCTATGGAAAAGATGCGGGATGAAACCGAGCATGAAACATCGGTCAAACACGCATTGGCAATGTTGGCAGATGGTGTGCCTTGTGAAAAGGTGGCAAAGTACACCGACCTTTCAATTGAGGAAGTCCGGGCATTAGCCGAAAAGAAATCTGCCTAACAAAAAGATAAGCCGATTGGAAATGTTGCTGTTTCCAATCGGCTTTTTCTATGCATGTTTTATGGTAGCGAGCAAAAGGATAGCTGCGGTAGCAGCGCAAGGAAAATGCAGTTTTCCTTGGGATGGAATCGGGCTGGCGCACAAACGCCAGCTTCGATTTCATCGAGCCGTCTGCAAGACCGCAATTTCACACAAAGGGGTCCCCGGAAAAGCATCGAAGATAATTTTATGGGGAAGAGGAGGAACTGCGGAGTGAATGAGCATTTGTGCTTTTGCACAGATGCGAACGATACGCAGCAAGTGACGACGAGGTGTATAATTGCGCCCTTTATTCTAAAGGGTTTTGGACGTTGCTGCATTCGTGAACATCATGCACCATCTTTGCAAGAGCCAGTACGACTTCCGGCTGACGGAACGAGATCTTCAGAAGCTCCATCACCTGATCGTCGGTCAGTTCTCCCGGACAGACCAAAAAGCTTTCCAGCATTCCGGCACGAGTGCAAAGGCGATGCACACGCTCTCTCCGGTTCAGCTCTGACATCTGGCGTTCAAGGATCTTCTCCCGGTGCTGGCAAGAGCGCAGCTTTTGTTCTGCTTTGGCTTTTTTGCTGCGGAGATTTTTAAGTTTTGTATTTTCGTAGTCCAATTTTCCTTCCAGATAGTAAAGAAGGACACTCTCACAAAAGAATGTCCTTCTTTGTAAAAAAGATGAAGTTTGAATGCAACTCAAGAAACGATATCAAGCTACTCCAATAGGCACACTGATATGTGCTCTGGCAACACAAATATTATTTTTCACCAGATAGCATTCAACATAGTGGCTGCCTTGAAAATCTGTATGCTCTCGGTGAGTATGTAAATTTGTTTTTTCGATTTGGCCACGGATACAGTTTTTACTTTCAGCAACAGGACCCACATTCCTTACTTTCCAATATATATCATAAGGTTCGGGGCAGTCTGTTTCAGAAATGAAAAATTTCAACTGCTTATTATGTCTTAATATCTGCCTGTCACGAAGAATTGCGCTTAACATTTTTTCTCTAAAACCATTTTGCTTGACTTCACAATCAATTGACAAGGAATATCGAATGTCTACCGGGAACAGATTCTGAATAAATTGCTCTGTGTGTTCGAAAGAACGTGTTGCAAATGCTGCTTTTTCCAGAACTCGCTGTTCAACAGGATATTCGGTGCCCAATATTTCCTGTAAGGTAGCCGAAACATTGTCCTCTTGCTCTGCAACATCGATCTTTTCTAGCACATCACTGGCTTCGTCTACGAAAGCTCCATTTCCAGAGTTCAGTACCTGCTGATTACTTCCAAGCGCATACCAGTACGTTCTTTCTTTGTCTTGTTCACTCAAGTACGAAAACAGATTTTTCAGAATGTCAAAGTAATCATCAATTGATGAGTCCTTATAGAATTCGTTGTCCTCAAAGTGGTCATGGACAAGCGTGTCAATTAACAATCCACCAAATTTAAACCCCTGCTCATTTTTCCACTTGCGAAGGATATGGCAAAAATCAAAGTATATGCCGTTAGAGTTATTGTCGCTCTCTTGGCATGTGTCTTGTTCTGGAAGAGGGTCAGTATATTTCCAACTTCCACCATTGTTTGTATCCGGGTATTTGAAACGACCGTCAGCCTGTTTGAACCCCGGGACAAGTTCAACTGTATAGCGGCTAAATTCTATAACAACAACTTGTCCATCGCCACTTATATCTGTTTTAGGATAGCGCTCTTGCAAGAACTTTTTTACTTCTTGGAGTAATGCACTTTGTCCATTTGATTCATATGCATCAAATTTCTTATATGTATCAGATGGTAAGTCAAACAGAATATCAAGATCACTGCTACCTTTTATTGCTGTCTTTCTTCCTACAGAGCCAACGATATACAAATGGGAGGTATCATCGTTATCTAAATCGTAATATACACTATTTAATTTCTTGGCGATAGATTTTGAGGACTTTTCCATTTCGTCAAAGTTATCAAGTTCAATGTTTGAACAAAGGACATCAAATCCGCCAACCTTAGTTGCTAGTGCCATCGACATACTCCTTTTTCTTTATGGTTCCCTTGAGTGTGGGAGGTAGAAAACGATCTATTTCATCATTTGTATAAGTGTAATCCTTGTTAGTTCCGAGTGCTATTGACGCAGCTACAACAGCATCATCCGTTGTTGATGGAGCTGAAAGATACAGAGCATTAAGCGTTTCTTCAATCCCATGGAATTTTTCATCCAGTTCGTTAACAGACTTTTCCTGCATATGAATTTCTCCAATTAGATGCAGAAGTTCGTTGCGAACGACAAGAAAATGTTCTGCAGCATCTTTATGTTGCTTTTCCATTGCTTTCAAATCAAAACATTTTAGGTATGTTGTTACGGCAGTTGTAATGAACGAAAGGATAACTGTTGCAATCTTTAGTACGAAAGAATCTTGATCCGCAAAAATCGAAACTGCTCCACATGATGTTGCAGCCGCCAATATAACGTTGAAATTTTCAAGTCGCCTATAACGAGTGGCATAAATATCAGCTTGTTTTATTTGAATTTTATGTGTCCAAACTACACTCGCGTAGTTTTGCCGGACAACATCTAGCAATACTTGATACTCGTTTGTGTTATCGCTCATGAAAGCCTCCTCGTGTCGCATCATTCTAAATATTGTGGATTTCAGGATTTCATTCCACATCTTATTGTGTTTTCATCAGCATATCACTTTTGCAACGAAATGTCAAACACTCCTATGATATGAAAAATGCACCTGTTCATTTGAGCGGGTGCATCTGTGTAGCTATGGCAGCAAATTGGTTTGCTGAACTGGAAGGCTTTCAAGGATATGCGTTTTCATAATGGTACTGCCTGCGTACATTTCATACTTAATTCCACTGGCTGCTGCCATCTCCAGCGCAGCCTCCTTCTTTGCCTGCACGACAACGTCATCGATTTTGTTGTCGCCCTTCACCTCAATCAGTTGGTAAGTGCCGTCCTTCATTTTGGCGAGGAAGTCAGGGTAATACTGCCAGATGCGACCGGATTCCGGATCATAGTAGTATACGGAGAGATCACCTTGGTTCGAGGTGAACATTTCGGTAAAGTACACTTCCTGTACCTTATCGCTCTTGATATATTGGAAGAAGCATTCCTTTTCGGGAAGCGAATCAAAGCAGTATGTATCCGCATGGAAGCTCTTGAGCACTTCATCTGGCGTAAATCCGGGGTATTTATTCGTAATCACGAGATCATCCTTTGCGGAGAACTCATAATACGCTGCATCCTTCGGCTCACGGAGCAGTACAACTTCTCTATCTTCCGTCTTCTGGATTGCGGTTACATCAAACAGTGCATGGAAAATTGTCGGGATGATAGTGTAATACAAGATATCTGCATAACTTCGTCCTAAAGAACTTTTTCCTTTATCAGACGATCACTACAGCGAAACAAAGTGGGCAGAGCATAAAAAGTTGGTGTGCAGAGAATTCTCCTTTATCATCATGCCTGCCGCATAAGAACGGCAAAAATTTTTCTGACAGGTTCAGTATAATCCTTAAAGTTGACTTCAGGTCAAGAGCTTTTTTGAATTTATAACAGTCGTGTCGAAAGACACCCCGTCTGAGGGCAAAGCGAAGGTTTTGCTCTTCAGGCGGGATTTTTTTGCTTTTTGGGGCTGTTGTATACAATATATGGACTAAGAGGGTGGGTGACTTGGACTACGAGTCCATAAACTTTTGCTCGAAAGTACGATACACGATTGTCACGGCAGCGGCCCAGCTCCGAAAGGGAGCGGGAGCCGCAGCCGGGCGGACCTTGAAAATTGAATATGCAGCTTCAGGTACTTCCAGATAATGATACTTCCGTAATTCGCGGCCCGGTCATAAAGAAGACGGGGTGGCCGAGGGGCATTTTTGGACGCAAAGGGCGTCCGTCTCCGCAGAGCCGACCCCAGGCAGCTCGTCAAGGATGTCTGCACGTATTGCCAGACACGATATGGGTTTGACTACTACGTTCAGCCCATTGTCCGTAAATCGAAAATGACCGGAAAGGAGAATCGACGTGAAACTGAGCCAGCTTAAAATTGACCCGGAGTTCCAAAGCAAAATTCCGCCGCTGCAGTTTGAGGAAGAACAGCAGCTTGAGCAGAACATCATTGCCGAGGGTCGTCTTCTGAATCCCATCAGCACATGGAATGGCTACATTCTGGATGGGAACACCCGCTACCGCATCCTGAAAACCGTAAAGGAGGAGAAATTATGATGAATTCAAATTTAAACCTCAGTGCTTTGCCTGAATGCAAGTTTGCCTATCAGATGGTGAACAGTGCGCTGCTGATCCCGTGCGCTGAATATCAGCGTGTTCTGCATGTCGAAAAGGTTGCTCATATTGCGGAAAACTTTTCGGAGTACGTTGCAAACGAACCGAAGGTCAGCTTCCGGGACGGGCGCTTCTACATCTTTGATGGGCAGAACACGGTAGAAGCACGTCGAACCTGCAACGGTGGTATGGAATTGCCCATCCGCTGCAAAGTCTTCTACGGCCTTACCAAAGAAGACGAAGCAACGCTGTTTGCGATTCGGACCGGCAATGCTACCTGCCTGACGGCGGACGAACGCCTTCGTGCAAATCTGGTGGCCGAAAACCCGGATGCACTTTATTTTGTGGGAATCACGTCGAATGCCGGTGTGGAATTTGCCTATGACGGCATCCGGGCACCCTGGAAAATCTACTGCATCGAAACGGCATACGAGCTGTACAAACAGTATGGCTGTGAGCGCTACGTCGAGATGCTTCGCATCATCAACGAGGCGTGGAAGGGCAATGTGGATTCCTATGCCAGCAAGGCTGAAATGCTCCGCATTGATATGGCTTTGCTGGTCAGTCTGGCTCTGAACATTCTGAGCGGAAACCGCAGCGAATAGCGGACAACCAGTAACCCGTAAAAATGAGGTGATAGCGATGTAACCGGAGGTGAGTGAGCCATGCGAAAGAGTGCCCCCATTGAAGTGGTGGTACATTACCCCAAAACGAAAGAGGGATGGGACGAACTCGGAAAACGGGTCGCAACCGCCCACGCCAACTATGTGATCGAAAAAATCGACCGTCTGAACTGCCCCACATGGCAGAAGCTCGAATTGCTGCAGGCGGTGATCGATACTACCAAAGGAACCTACAAACCCCTGTCTCTTATACACATCTGACGCTGCCGA
>ENA-OZGR01000650-OZGR01000650.1-human-gut-metagenome-genome-assembly--contig:-NODE-650-length-12508-cov-4.211515_pt1 | contig 12508 bp, 8 predicted proteins | sample MGYA00244660_ERZ653666 | MGnify/ENA primary metagenome ERZ653666 (study PRJEB26926, sample SAMN06165280) | human gut metagenome | biome: ENVO:00009003; feature: ENVO:2100002; material: ENVO:00002003...
TCTACACTTCTAGCTTCGTCGGCAGCGTCAGATGTGTATAAGAGACAGGTATAGGTATTGGCATTTATAATGAGATAGAAGAAACGGCAGAAAATATAATATATGAGTGAGGAAGAATGAGAAGGATACAGATTATTGTAAATAATGGAGCTGGGACAGGGCAGGCACACAGGGTATGGAAGGAGACACAGCGCCTGCTTCGGGGATACAAAATAAAATATGAAGCCCATATGACCAGATATGAAGGGCATGCCGCGAAACTGGCTGAGCAGATTTCCCGGGTGAAGGGTGAAGAGCCTGTCTATCTGCTGGTGGTTGGGGGAGACGGTACGATCAATGAAGTCCTGAATGGTATTACTGATTTTGATAAGGTACGTTTTGGCGTGATCCCCACTGGTTCAGGGAATGATTTTGGCAGAAATCTGAAACTGCCGAAAACACCGAAGGAGAGCCTGAGGGAAATCTGTGCCTGTATCAGAAAGGATCAGAGAGGTGAAGCACTTTACAGGATAGATCTGGGGCAGGTAAGCTGGGAAGGCTGTGAGAAGCCGCGGATTTTTGGAATCAGTTCCGGCCTGGGACTGGATGCACTTGTGTGTAAAAAAGCACTTCATTCCAGACTGAAACAGGTTTTAAATCGTTTCCATCTGGGTAAGCTTACATATCTTGCATTGACGGTGCAGTCTCTTTTTACCATGGAGACAGCCAATGCAAAGGTGGTGACAGAACATGGAGGCTATATTCTTCCGAAGATGATCTTTGCGGCAGCTATGAATCTGCCGGCAGAAGGCGGAGGGGTTCCTATGGCACCTCATGCATCGGTGCAGGACGGTCTGCTCTCGCTTGGCAGTGCATCCGGAATCGCCAAATGGCAGACTTTTTTCCTGCTTCCGTTTCTGGTTGCTGCAAAGCAGGAGCATATTAATGGTTTTACTATCAGAAATGAAAAAGGATTTCGCCTGATTCTGGATAAGCCAATGGTGCTCCATGCAGACGGAGAGTACTGTGCAGATGTGACGAGAGTGGAATTTCGGTGTCTGGAGAAGAAACTGTGGCTGCTGCATGAGCAGAAAGGGGATCAAAGTAAGACCTGAAACAATATAAAAAAACAGAAAAACAGGAGTGTAAAGAAAAATGAGTTACGCAGATGATGTATTTATAAAAATGTGTCAGGATATCCTGGAAAACGGGACAAGTACGGAAGGAGAAAAAGTCCGCCCTGTGTGGGAGGATGGAACTCCGGCATATACGATCAAGAAATTCGGAGTGGTAAACAGATATGATCTGAGAAAGGAATTTCCGGCTATGACACTCAGACGTACAGCGTTAAAGAGTGCCATGGATGAGATCCTCTGGATCTGGCAGAAGAAATCCAACAATATCCATGATCTTCACAGCCATATCTGGGACAGCTGGGCAGATGAGAGTGGTTCTATCGGTAAGGCATATGGGTATCAGCTTGGCGTGAAACATCAGTACAAAGAAGGAATGATGGATCAGGTAGACAGAGTGATCTATGATCTGAAAAATAATCCGTTCAGCCGAAGAATTATGACCAATATTTATGTGCATCAGGATCTCCATGAGATGAATCTGTATCCCTGTGCATATTCCATGACATTTAATGTGACACAGACACCGGGGAACGATAAGCTGACTCTGAATGCAATCCTCAATCAGCGTTCACAGGATATCCTTGCAGCGAATAACTGGAATGTATGTCAGTATGCACTTCTGCTTATGATGATGGCTCAGGTATGTGATATGGAAGCTGGGGAACTGCTTCATGTAGTGGCAGACTGCCATATCTATGACCGTCATATCCCGCTGATAAAGGAACTGATCCAGAGAAAACCATATCCTGCACCTGTTGTGAAACTGAATCCGGAAGTGAAGGATTTCTATCAGTTTACAACAGATGACCTGATCGTGGAGAATTATGAGACATGGCCGCAGATTAAGAATATTCCGATTGCCGTTTAACCAAACTGTGGAGCAATTATCTGGTTATGAGCAAGTAGCGAATGCGGATGATTTTATTCGCCTGACTTAAATTGACAATATAAAATCAAGAGAGGAAAATTCAAATGAATGTTATCGTAGCAGCAGATAAAAACTGGGGAATCGGCAAGAACAACCAGCTTCTGGTAAGTATTCCGGCAGATATGAAGATGTTTCGTGAGGAAACAAGTGGAAAAGTAGTAGTGATGGGAAGAAAAACTCTGGAAAGTTTTCCAAACGGACTTCCGCTTAAAAACAGGATCAATATTGTGATCACATCCAATAAAGAATATGAGGTAAAGGGTGCGATCATAGTACACAGTATTGAAGAAGCGCTGGAAGAGATAAAGAAATATCCGGCAGAAGATGTTTACTGTATAGGTGGTGACAGCATTTATGCGCAGATGCTTCCGTACTGTGATGTAGCTCATGTGACAAAGATTGACTTTGCATATGAAGCAGACAGTCATTTCCCAAATCTGGACGAAGATGATGAATGGGAAATTACGGGAGAGAGCGATGAGCAGACATACTTTGATCTGGAGTATCAGTTTGTGAAGTATGAGAGAAAGAAATAGAAGAAACAAAGCAGAGCCGGAAAAGCCAGTGATGTAAAAGAAAAAAATATCCCTCAGAATGTGTTTAAACTGATTCTGAGGGATGTTTTTGTATAGTGAAAATCTACGTTACTATTCATTACGTTCTCAGCGGGATAGCAGTGTATGAACAGCAACAATTCTTCTGATGTTGAAAGACGTTAACTGTCTGGCAGTCAGATGTTATTTATTCAATAACTTTCAGCCATCCTTCCGGAGCCTGGATACGTCCCATCTGGATACCTGTTAATGTGTCATAGAGTTTCTGGATAACCGGACCCATTTTCTCCATTCCGCTTGGGAAACAGATTTCTTTACCATGGTCAACAATCTTTCCGACAGGAGAGATAACTGCAGCAGTACCGCAGAGACCACATTCAGCGAAATCTTTCACTTCATCGAAGTATATTTCTCTTTCCTCAGCTTCTAATCCCAGGTATTCCTTGGCAACATAGATTAAGGAACGACGTGTGATAGAAGGAAGGATACTGTTGGACTTCGGTGTGACAACTTTGCCATCTTTTGTAACGAAGATGAAGTTAGCACCGCCTGTTTCTTCTACCTTGGTACGTGTAGCTGCATCAAGATACATGTTCTCATCGAATCCGTTCTTGTGAGCATCTACGATTGCATGTAAGCTCATTGCATAGTTAAGACCTGCTTTGATATGGCCTGTTCCATGAGGTGCAGCGCGGTCGAAATCACTGACGCGGATTGTAATTGGTTTAGCACCGCCTTTGAAGTATGGTCCTACAGGTGTAGTGAATACACGGAACATATACTCATCAGCAGGTTTTACACCGATAACCGGGTTAGTACCCATCATATATGGACGAACATATAAAGTTGCGCCTGAACCGTATGGCGGAACATATGCTGCGTTAGCTTTTACAGTCTGAACAATTGCATCAACAAAACGGTCTTCCGGGAATACAGGCATCTCAAGTCTCTTTGCTGAGTTTGCCATACGTTCTGCATTTAAGTCAGGACGGAAAGTAACGATATGTCCGTCTTCTGTAGTGTAAGCCTTCATTCCTTCGAAAACTGTCTGTGCATACTGGAAAACACCTGCACATTCGTTCAGTGTTACATTAGGATCTGTTGTCAGTTCTCCAGCATCCCATGCGCCGTCTTTGAATTTAGATACATAACGATAATCGGTCTGTACGTAACCGAAGCCTAAGCTGCTCCAGTTGATATTCTTTTTTTCCATAATGAATCTTTCCTCCGTTCACACATATTTACAGTATTTACAAGTGTGATTACTGTTTATCTCTTTACCATTGTAAAACTTTTGTCTGCTAAGTTCAATGGGAAATTTCCAATTTTAATGAAAAATTGAAAAATCGTTACTGTTCACATACAGTAACAAAAAATCCGCCAGTCTTGTTTTTTATAGAGGATTTCGCTATAATATGGAATAGAAAATGGAGGAAAATATGAGCGAGAATTTTGATGAATTAGGAGAACTTGGAGACAAAATAAAAAAGATCATAGACACAGCAGTTTCTACTAAAGATTACCGCCAGATGACCGAGGATATTAAGCAGACGGTGGGACAGACTGTTAACAGCGCAGTAAATTCTGCTGTAGATTCCGGAAGCGAGGCAATCAAAAATGGTCTGAATAATGTATTTGGAACCGGAAACAGTCAGTCCGGTGATTCCGGGGTATACCGCAATAAAACAAAAGAATTTGAAGAAAAGCGCAGGCGGGAACGTGAACAGGAGCAGGAACGTCAGAGAATTGAGAAGGAGAAAGCAAAAGAGAAGATGCTGACTCTTTATGAAAGGAACACCGGGGGAAGAATGAAAGGTATGATGATTGCTGTTTCAGGTGGAATCCTTGCCAGTGGAATGGGACTGGGAACTCTGGTCCTCAGCATCTTTGGAGCGGTGGGACATATGAGTTCCCTTGTGACCGGTGGAACCTGTTTTATGGCAGTCGGAGCTTTGACAGGAGTGGGACTTCTCGCAGGCGGCATTAAAAAACTGGGTAAACTGGAACGTTTTCAGAAGTATATTGACACACTGGGAAATCACACATACTGTAATTTTGAACAATTGTCAGCAGCAGTAAATAAGCCGGTGAAATTCGTTAAAAAAGATATTAAAAAGATGATTGATGACAGATGGTTCCGTCAGGGACATATTGATGAACAGGAAACCTGTCTGATCACCAGTAATGAGACTTATCTGCAATATACGCAGACGCAGAAGGCACTTGAGCAGAAGAAACAGGAAGAAGAAAAACATCAGGCTGAACAGGAGAGAAACAGAAAGAACACACCGCCCGAAGTACAGGAAGTGCTGAATAAAGGAAATGAATTTCTGGATAAGATCCACAGGAGCAACGATGCGATTCCGGGAGAGGAGATTTCTGCAAAAATATCCAGAATGGAACTGATCGTGGAGAAGATTTTTGAACGGGCGCAGAAGCATCCGGAGATTATTCCGGATCTGAAGAAACTGATGAATTATTATCTGCCCATGACAGTAAAGCTGCTGGATGCATATGAAGAAATGGATCAGCAGCCTGTGCAGGGAGAGAATATCCAGGCATCAAAAAAGGAGATAGAGGATACGCTGGATACACTGAATCAGGCATTTGAAAAACTTCTGGATTCTGCCTTTCAGGATACTGCGTGGGATGTTTCAAGTGATATTTCAGTGCTTCATACGCTGCTTGCACAGGAAGGTCTGACAGATGATGATTTTGCAAAAATGAAAAAGAACTGAAAATAAAAAAAGGATAAAAAGGAGCGGCAGAGGACATGGGAAACGAATTTAAAGATTTTGAAATGGAAACGCCATCATTAACACTGGAGCCGGATCTTGGAGAGCTTGAAAAGAAAGAAGAAGTGATCCCCCAAAAGCAGCTACAGAAGGAAGAAGTGCCTGTACTGACACCGGAAGAACAGAAAATGGTAAATGATTTTGCTGCAAAGATTGATATTGAGAATACTAATCAGATTCTTCAGTATGGTGCAGGAACCCAGAAAAAAATGGCGGACTTTTCTGATACAGCTCTTGAGAATGTAAAGACACAGGATCTCGGTGAGATTGGAGAACTGATCAGTAATGTTGTGGGAGAACTGAAAGATTTCGATGTACAGGAGGAAGGAAAATTCTTTGGATTTTTCAGAAAGCAGACTTCTAAGATTGAAAATCTGAAAAACAAATATGACAAAGCACAAGTCAATGTGGAGAAGATTACAGATTCTCTTCAGCAACATCAGGTGCGCCTTATGAAAGATTCTGCCATGCTGGACAAGATGTATGAACAGAACCTGAATTATTTTAAAGAACTTACCATGTATATCCTTGCCGGAAAAAAGAAACTGGAAGAAACCAGAAACGGAAAGCTTGCAGAAATGAAAAATAAGGCAGCTCTGAGCGGGCTTCCCGAAGACGCGCAGGCAGCCAGAGACCTGGATGAGAAATGTAGCAGATTTGAAAAGAAACTGCATGATCTGGAACTTACCCGTACGATTGCCATGCAGACAGCGCCTCAGATCCGGCTGATCCAGAATAATGATACGGTAATGGTTGAGAAAATACAGACAACGATCGTAAACACAATTCCATTATGGAAAAGTCAGATGGTGCTTGCTCTGGGAATTGCTCACTCTGCAGAAGCGGCACAGGCACAGAGACAGGTAACAGATATCACCAATGAACTTCTCAGAAAGAATGCAGAGACACTTCATATGGCAACGGTTGAGACAGCGAAAGAATCAGAGCGTGGAATAGTTGACCTTGAAACACTCCAGAAGACAAATGCAGATTTGATCCAGACTCTGGATGATGTGATGCGGATCCAGATGGAAGGCCGTCAGAAGAGACAGGCAGCAGAGATGGAAATGCACCGCATGGAAGAAGAACTGAAGAGAAAACTTCTGGAAATCAGATAGCTGTTCAGCAGTACACGTAAATTAATCAAACTGTAAAGCGGATTGTGAATATCTGTTTGATACCAAATGAGAGAAGAGGAAAATTATGTACAGAGATCATACAAAAGTGATTCAGATCGGAGACAGAAAGATTGGCGGCGGCAACCCGATTTTAATCCAGTCCATCACAAATACAAAAACTGAAGATGTAGAACAGACAGTAGCTCAGATCCTGGCACTGGAGCAGGCTGGCTGTGATATTATCCGTTGTGCAGTACCGACTATGGAAGCTGCAAAAGCACTGAAGGAAATCAAAAAACAGATCCATATACCACTTGTGGCAGATATCCATTTTGATTATCGTCTTGCTATTGCAGCCATGGAAAACGGTGCAGATAAGATCCGGATCAATCCCGGAAATATCGGCAGTACAGAGCGAATCAAAGCAGTGGTTGATGTGGCAAAGGAGCGAGGAATACCCATTCGTGTTGGTGTAAACAGCGGTTCTCTTGAGAAAGAACTTGTGGAGAAATATCATGGAGTCACTGCAGAGGGGCTGGTGGAAAGTGCGCTGGATAAAGTTCATATCATCGAAGACCTGGGATATGACAATCTGGTGATCAGCATCAAATCTTCGGATGTCCTTATGTGTGCAAAGGCTCATGAACTGATCGCGGAGAAGACGAATTATCCACTTCATGTAGGAATCACAGAAGCCGGAACTCTTTATTCCGGAAACATTAAATCTGCTATCGGACTGGGGATCATCCTGAATCAGGGAATCGGTGATACCATTCGTGTCTCTCTTACAGGAGCACCTTTAGAAGAGATTAAATCCGCAAAACGTATCCTGAAAACTCTGGGGCTTCGCAAAGGTGGCATAGAAGTTGTGTCATGTCCAACCTGTGGACGCACACAGATCAATCTGATTGGTCTTGCAAATAAGGTAGAAACCATGGTGCAGGATATCCCGCTTGATATTAAAGTAGCAGTTATGGGCTGTGTGGTAAACGGACCCGGAGAAGCAAAAGAGGCAGATATCGGAATTGCAGGCGGAGTTGGTGTGGGACTTCTGATCAAACATGGTGAGATCATAAAGAAAGTTCCGGAAGATCAGCTTTTGGATACGTTGCGGGAAGAACTTCTGAACTGGAAGTAACATTTGGAACGAAGACTTCCTGTCAGATCAACGAGGAGATTTTATTTTGGAAAAAGACTTTTTTGACGTATTTCCCAGCTTAAAAGTGAAGAAAGAACTGGAAGAACTGCTGGACATGGTTTTTGTGACCAGAGTGTCCTGTAATCCTTCCAGAACTCATATATGGGTGTATATAAAAAGTGAACGCTGGATTCATAAGAAGCATATCTTTGAACTGGAAGAACAGATAGAGAGACAGATTTTTGCAGGACTGAATGTAACAGTTACAGTTATTGAGAAATTCCGCCTTTCCGGTCAGTACAATCCTCAGAACTTTCTGGAAACTTACAGATCCAGCATGGAACTGGAACTGCGCAGCTACAATATGCTGGAATACAATATGTTCAGACAGGCGCAGATTTCTTTTCCCGGAGAAAATGATCTTCATATGATCCTTCCTGATTCTGTAATAGCCAGAGAAAAGAGCGGGATCCTGATCGAATATCTGCAGAAGGTTTTCTGCGAAAGATGCGGAATGGACTTAAAGGTGGAACTTGAGTTCAGGGAGACGCAGGAAAGTAAGTACCGTAAGAATGCAGCAGTGCAGATCGCTCAGGAAGTGGAAAATGTAATCCGTCATGCGAAATTAAACAGTAAGAATGAAGAGCCGGCTCAGTCTGAAGAAGCAGGAACAGCAGAGAAGAAAGCAGAGAAAAAGACTGATAAGGGACAGCAGGAAAAGAAGGACAAAAAAGCTGCATTTGCAGACCGCAAAGACAACAGGAAGGGAGATTTCCGGGGTGGATTCAGAAGGGACAGCAATCCGGATGTTATCTATGGAAGAGATTTCGAAGGAGAGCCTGTTGCACTTGAGACGATTACCGGTGAGATGGGTGAGGTGATCGTCCGTGGACAGGTTATGGAGGTTGAAGCCAGAGAAATCCGTAATGAAAAAACAATTCTTATCTTCCCGATCACAGACTTTACGGACAGTATTGTTGTGAAGATGTTTTTGCGCAATGAACAGGTGCCGGAAGTGACAGAACATGTAAAGAAGGGGGCTTTTCTGAAGTTTCGCGGTGTGACAACAGTAGACCGTTTTGACAGTGAACTGACGATTGCATCCATAGCCGGGATTAAGAAAATTGCCAATTTTACAACTGCCAGAGTAGATACCAGCCCACAGAAAAGAGTAGAGCTTCACTGTCATACAAAGATGAGCGATATGGATGGGGTTACGGATGCCAAATCTCTGGTGAAACGTGCTTATGAGTGGGGACATCCTGCCATTGCCATTACAGACCATGGGGTTGTACAGGCGTTTCCGGAGGCAAATCACTGTTTCGATGCCTGGGGCGGATGTGTGCCGAAGGATTCTGATTTTAAGGTTCTTTATGGAATGGAAGGCTATCTGGTAGATGATTTAAAAGGTATGGTGACCAATGGAAAAGGTCAGAAGCTGAACGGTAGATTTGTGGTCTTTGATATTGAGACAACAGGTTTTTCTTCGCTGACCTGTCAGATCATAGAGATTGGCGCCGTACTGGTAGAAAATGGTGAGATTACGGACCGTTTTTCCACATTTGTAAATCCAAAGGTACCGATTCCTTTTCGCATTGAACAGCTGACCAGTATCAATGACAGTATGGTCATGGATGCCCCGACTATCGAAGAAGTGCTTCCGAAATTCCTTGAATTCAGCAAGGATGCGGTTATGGTTGCACACAATGCGGACTTTGATATGGGATTTATTATGAAAAACTGTGACAGACTGGGAATCGCACATGATTTTACTTATGTAGATACGGTCGGTATGGCCCGTTTCCTGCTTCCTGCATTGAACAGATTTAAGCTGGATACGGTAGCAAAAGCAATTGGGGTTTCACTGGAAAATCATCACCGGGCAGTAGATGATGCCGCATGTACTGCAGAGATTTTTGTGAAGTTTGTAAAGATGCTGGAAGAGCGTGATATCCGGGATGTGGATATGCTGAATGAGCAGGGAGCTGTTTCTGTAAATACTATCAGGAAACTGCCGACCTACCATGTGATCATTTTTGCCAGAAATGAGACAGGGCGCATTAATCTGTATAAATTAGTGAGTCAGTCGCACCTGAAGTATTATCACAGACGTCCACGTGTTCCCAAAAGTGTGCTGGAGCAGTACAGAGACGGACTTCTGGTGGGAAGTGCCTGTGAAGCAGGGGAACTGTATCAGGCAATTCTGAGAAATGCACCGGATACTGAGATAGCCAGACTGGTAAATTTCTATGATTATCTGGAGATCCAGCCTGTTGGAAATAACAGATTTATGATAGCAGATGATAAGCATGATATGATCAGTTCCGAAGAAGACCTGAAGGAGATAAACAGGAAGATCGTTAAGCTTGGAGAGCAGTTTAAGAAACCGGTAGTTGCAACCTGTGATGTGCATTTCATGGATCCACAGGATGAGATTTACAGAAGAATCATTATGGCCGGAAACGGATTCTCAGATGCAGATGAGCAGGCACCGCTGTATTTACGTACCACAGAGGAAATGCTGGAAGAATTTGCCTATCTGGGAAGCGAGAAAGCAGAAGAAGTTGTCATTACAAATACAAATAAGATCGCAGATATGATTGAGAAGATATCACCTATTCATCCGGACAAATTCCCGCCGGTCATTGAGAATTCCGACCAGGATCTGAAGAATATCTGTTTTACAAAAGCGCATGAAATGTATGGAGATCCATTGCCGGAGATTGTGGAAAGCAGGCTTGACAGGGAACTGAATTCAATCATTTCCAATGGGTATGCCGTAATGTATATCATTGCACAGAAGCTTGTATGGAAGTCAAATGAAGATGGTTACCTGGTAGGTTCGCGAGGTTCTGTAGGATCTTCTCTGGCAGCTACCATGTCCGGTATCACAGAGGTAAATCCTCTGCCGCCTCATTATCTCTGTCCTAATCCGGACTGCAAATACAGTGATTTTGATTCACCGGAAGTAAAGCAGTATGCAGGTATGGCGGGATGTGATATGCCGGATAAGATTTGTCCGAAATGTGGAACCAGGATGAAAAAAGAAGGGTTTGACATTCCTTTTGAGACATTCCTTGGATTCAAGGGAGATAAGGAACCGGATATTGACCTTAACTTTTCAGGAGAGTATCAGGCTAATGCACACAGATATACAGAGGTTATTTTTGGTAAGGGGCAGACATTCAAGGCAGGGACTATCGGTACGCTTGCGGAGAAAACTGCATTTGGTTATGTGAAGAATTATTTTGAAGAGCGTGGTGTGCATAAACGTTACTGTGAGATCAACCGCATCGTACAGGGATGTACAGGCGTGCGGCGTACAACAGGACAGCATCCGGGAGGCATTATCGTACTTCCTGTAGGTGAGGAGATTGAGAAATTTACTCCTGTCCAGCACCCTGCGAATGATGTGAACAGTGACATTATCACCACACATTTTGATTATCATTCTATTGACGGAAACCTGCTGAAGCTTGATATACTTGGACACGATGATCCCACTATGATCCGAATGCTGGAGGATTTAACGGGAATCAGTGCCAGGGATGTCCCCCTGGATCAGAGGGATGTCATGTCATTGTTTGCAAGTACAAAGGCTTTGAAAATTGAACCGGAAGATATTGGCGGATGTAAGCTCGGATGTCTGGGAATCCCGGAATTTGGTACGGATTTCGTTATTCAGATGGTTGTGGATACAAAACCGCAAACCTTGTCAGATCTAATACGTATTTCGGGTCTTTCTCATGGAACAGACGTATGGCTTAATAATGCCCAGGAACTGATCCGAAGTGGGAAGGCCACCATTTCTACAGCGATTTGTACGCGAGATGATATTATGACATATTTGATTAATAAAGGGCTGGACAGTGAGGAGTCCTTTACCATTATGGAGCGTGTCCGAAAGGGAACGGTGGCGAAGGGCAAATGTAAAGAGTGGCCGGAATTTAAGAAGGATATGGCAGAACATGATGTGCCGGACTGGTACATTTGGTCTTGCGAAAAGATCAAGTACATGTTCCCCAAAGCCCACGCAGCAGCTTATGTTATGATGGCGTATCGGATTGCTTACTGTAAAATTAATTATCCGCTTGCTTATTACGGAGCTTATTTTGGGATTCGTGCGGATGCATTTTCTTATGAAATTATGTGTCAGGGCAAGGAGAAGTTACAGTACTATATCGATGATTATAATCGAAGATCAGCGACCTTAAGTAAGAAGGAACAGGACACAATGAAGGATATGCATATTGTTCAGGAGATGTATGCCAGAGGATATGAATTCCTGCCGATTGATATCTACCGTGCAAAGGCAACCAAGTTCCAGATTATTGACGGAAAGTTGATGCCTCCTTTTTCCAGTATTGATGGTATGGGAGAAAAGGCGGCGGAAGCAGTGGAGGAGGCGGCCAAAGATGGTCCATATTTATCCCGAGATGATTTTAGACAGCGAACGAAAGCAAGTAAGACGGTGATTGACTATATGGGGGATCTGGGACTTTTGGGAGATCTTCCGGAGTCCAATCAGTTATCGTTGTTTGATTTTTGATTATTACATATACGTTTGGCAGTTTGTGATACTGGATTATCCGCGTGATGCCGCTTTTCCTATCTTTTCAAAAAAGCATTTCAAAAAACTCAAGCATCTTTTTCAAAGCGGCTTGAGTTTTTTGAAATTTTATCTTATACTTAGCTTATCAAAGAATTCTATTTTGATGATTCTGATATCATTTATGACGATTCGGTCAGAGAATACCAAAGGATTAAAAGTTGTAAACAGAATACCGTGGGAAAGCAGTTGTATATTTGCCTGTCTCTTATACACATCTCCGAGCCCACGAGACTAGCGCTCATCTCGTA
>ENA-OZGR01000719-OZGR01000719.1-human-gut-metagenome-genome-assembly--contig:-NODE-719-length-11056-cov-18.072721_pt1 | contig 11056 bp, 9 predicted proteins | sample MGYA00244660_ERZ653666 | MGnify/ENA primary metagenome ERZ653666 (study PRJEB26926, sample SAMN06165280) | human gut metagenome | biome: ENVO:00009003; feature: ENVO:2100002; material: ENVO:00002003...
TCTACACTTCTAGCTTCGTCGGCAGCGTCAGATGTGTATAAGAGACAGAATTAAGATTATCATCATTAATATGAGCTTCTTCTTCAAAACTTACATCTTTATAAGCATCATGTTGTTTAATATGAAATAATCTTATAATAAGATATTCAACACCATACCATATATAGAAAAAGATATATAACATCTCTTTCATTTGTTCTGTATGAATAGCTTCATGATTAAGTTCTTTATTACTTAATTCTCCTTTAGTAAATATAACACCAAAAAGATTAATAGCTTTATAACCATTAAAAGGAAAATGTTTAGTCTTAATAACTCTCATAACTTTACTATTTTAAAATTTAATATTGTAAATATTTATGTACGTTCATAGAGCCACTTTTTAGGCTCATAGCAAGACTTTCATTAAATCATGTACAGTTAATCAGCTAGGCTTAAAACTAGCCAAATTCGGCAAGCTATACTCCCCGTAGAGAATATAGTAGGCTTAAATTAGTCAATCAAACCTAGCTAATCAATCTTATATAATCTTAACCAATAGTATTATCAATATCTTTATAGCCAACTCCAAGTTTCTTTAGAATAGGACTAACAACCCAACTCCAAAACACAGGAGCAAGAACAGCACTATTAACAAGCATAATAGTATTATCATATCCAGATGCAATATAAATCATAGCCATAGTAAAAATACTTATTACTAATACACATCGTTTTTGCCAAGTAGGAACTTTATTATCACCATTAAAGTAATCAATAACTTTAATAATAATATAAGTTAGAACATTAACAATAAACATAAATCCAAAATCAAAATTACTAAGGATTCCATCTACAATTACATCAATAAATTTGTCCATACTAAAATTTAGATAAATAAAAAAGGGAACTATCCGAAGATAATTCCCTTTTACAGTTTTACAATAATGATTAGTTATTCATGTGAAAATATTCCCACACTTTGTCACCATCAAAATCTACATCTTTAAACCAAAATGTAATAGCACTTTCAAACACTTTATTATCTATATTACGACGATAAGCTTCATTAATTGCTTGTTTTTGACTTTGAAGAAAAGCAATTTGTTCATCAATGCTATTAGTCATTTTTTCACTAGGGTATAGTAAAGGGTCACTATTACCTAGTATGAATTGAGTAACAGGTATCATATCTCTTTCAATTTTATGTTCTTAATCAAACTTAGTAATATTACTGAGCAGGAGTTCCGCTAGCAGGTTGAGTAAAACCACATGGTAAACATCCACAAGCATTACGTCCAACTAGACCAGTAACAGTAGGTTCATTTGGAAGAGTAACTACACCATAGATAACATTACAAGTCTTTCTATCAGTATAGTTGATACCAGCCGTAAACATCTTTTCCATTTCGCATTGGATAAGTTTATCTTGATAAGGACGAATAGCTTTAATAACAGCCAATTCAGCTTTCAAATCAGATAACTCTTTACGGATATCATCATCAGCATCACGAGTATATTTGTAAAGATTAAAATGGTCAGTGTTATTTTTCTCAATAAGAGCATCAGTACGATTACGCCCGTCAATATAAACACCAAACAATTCACTATTAAGACGTTCTCTATCTTCAAAACGTTGATTCTGTTGAGTCAAAGCCCATTGATAAAGACCACCTTGAAGAGCTAAAGTATCTTCACAAGATTTTTCCCATGCTTGAAAAGCAGTAGGAGCACCGCTTCCACTACCAGCAGTAGCGCCAAGAACATTAATGTTAGTAGAACCATCTCCTAACATTCCACCACCAGCACCACCTAATACACTAGAACGACGATTACCAAACAAAGCCCAAGCACCAAGTGCAGTACCGATAATACCAAGAGTTAAACCTGCATTAGCCTTACCGTTTACATCACGACGATTACCACTGTCATAATTCATTCCAGCACCATTATAGCCCTCTGGAACAACTTTCACTTTTTCAATTACTTGCATAATAAATTAAGGTTTAAGTTAAAAAAATAGATTAATACTTGTAGTTTGAACTACATAATCTATAACACTTAAACCGTTATCTTTGTTTGGTCATTAATATTAATTTAACTTTCAATAGGACTATATATTGTCAATTCACCAATTTTATTAAGTTTAGTATATTTTATTTCACCTATTGAAGTCTTACCATCATCAGCTTTACCACCTCGTGTACCAACATAACATTGAATAGTTTGTTGTCCTCTAAATTCAGAATTACCTGCAACAAAACCAAATTCAAATTTATAGTCATCAGTATAAGTAGGATTATAAACAGTGTTATCTTCATTTAACAAAACTGTATGATATTCATAACTATAATTATCATCACTAGTTATATTAAGAGTTGGCTTATTAAGAGTTAAAGGAGTACCAGTTGTATTAACTTGATTATTCCAAACTTTATATTTATCATTAGGCTTATTTTCATACCAGCAATAACCATCGCCATGAACAAGTCCACCACCATGACGAATTATTTTAATATCATCTAAACCAATAACTTTATCATTAACAGGATTAACTCTAAAGTACTTTACTTCATTATTAGATTTAGCAACTCTTTTAACAACTTCACCATACCAACATTCTTTATAACCACCATATCCATTAGGCATATTAATAGTTCCATCAGCCAAAGGAAAAATAAACAGTCCCCTATTATCAACATCAATTTCATGATTCCTTAATTGCCAAGCATGAACAATAACTCCACCTTTATAAGCAGTACATTCAACAGTAACATGACCTCTACTTAAACTTCCATACCAATTAGCACAAAGATTCATTTTCATTATATCAGGCATTATATCTTCAAGGTCAATCATAGATTCAATATTAAACATAACACATTCAGCACCTGAAGCAGTATTATCACCACCCCAATATAGATAAGGAATTTGACTTGATTTCCAAGACCAACCAACAGCTATATAATTTAAACTATTAATAGGAGAATTAACATAATATGATTTAGTATCCAAATCTCGACCATCATCACTACCCCAAATATATCTAAGTTGGACACTAGTAAAATCACTAAAATGAATAACAGAAGTAGGCCAAATATGATTAGCACCATCATAAACATGAGCAATATTAGTTTGACCTACTGTTCGTTTCTTAAGAGGTTTAGCAATTCCTCCTTGACGTCCAAGAGTTAAACTCATTATTCATCAATAATATTATAAGTCATTCCAGCAACTGGGGTAATAGTTGCATATTGGGTAGCAGTTCCTGTCCAAATTGGAAGACTAAGTTTATTACTATTCGCACTAGGCATAGTCATATTAACTCCACATCCATCATTAATAGCTTTTTGAATCTTATCAAGATTAACACTATTAGTAATAGTTTGATTTATTTCTTTTTTAAAGTTATTAAATGTATCATTAGTAACATATCCATTAAGTAAATTATTAACTTCTTGTTTATTATAAGTTTCAGACTTAGTATAATAATTTTTAAGCAAGTTATTAATTTCTTGTTTAGTATAACTATCAAATGAAGAAGTATCTCCCATTACTCTCCATTCAGTACCATTCCAATAACAAATCTTTCCATTACGATATTCAATCTGACCTTTAGCCCAATTACTACAAGTTACATTAGGAAGATATTCAGACTCTTCACCAACCATACCTGTAAGTTTACATTTATTTAAATTAATAGTACCATTCTCAATAATACCACCTTCAAATACAAGTTCACAACCAACAGGCATTGTAATAGTTTTACCACTTAAATCAAAAGCATAACGAATAATATAACGAGTATTTTCTTCGTTAACCATATCTTGAGTAAGAACAGCTTTATAATTAAGATAAATATTATTCTTAACTTGAACTAAAGTTTCTTCATTAAAATAATATTTAATATTATCTACTGAATTAACATATATAATACCAAGTCTTGGACGTTCATCAGAAAGACAAGTATTATAAATATTATAATCTTCACTATTTCCATATACAGGAGTGTTGACCCCCCGTAGAGGATGAACTCTATCAGTAGGTTCTACAATCGTCCATCTAGTATAATAATTATAAAAACCAACTCCATCATGAATAATCTTAACTCTAAGAACAAATAATTTATGATATGTATCATAATAAATACCAGCAGTATTACCTAAATCTGTTCTAATAACTTCATACTTATCTGTATTAAGAATTATTTGACCATATTGTTCACAATAAGTATCATCAAGAAAACCATCAAATAAAAGCTGTTCTGCATTACTTGCATCGTCCTCCACGGGGAGTAAGACCTTGCGAATTATTTTATATCCTTTACCACTTTTATATTCAGGCTCATAAGGTCTATCTTTAAGACTAAGACGATTAATATTACAACAACCAGGACTTAATCTTATAGTAATATCTTCTTCATCAGGATAATTAATAATATTAACTTTACCATTTCCTGTAATCATTTGTTTAAGAGCTTCATTAAGCATATCCCAATCAATAGTACCATCAGCAATTGGAATTTTAGCTCCACTTTCTTCAAGATACTTCTCACTAAGAATTTTAGTCCAATTGTCATCAGAAACCCAACTAGTTTCAACTCCAGCTTGAAGATTACTACCTATATAACTTTCAGTTACAGAAAGATTATGTTCAGCATCATAATAACTAATAGTAAGACTATTACGTCTAAAAATAGCAGGAACAGCTTTACGAGTATTAACTCTAGTTCCTTGATATGGAATCCATAAATGATTAAACCTAGAAAGAACAACAGTTAAATCATTATTTGTATCTTTGTCAAGAATATTTTGAAGATAAGTAATAGGAAATACTTTATCATAACTATTCTGACCTAGTTTTTCATATAGTTGTTTATTGTTCATAATTATGTGATTAATTTAAATAACTTTAATGAGTAAATAAACAATATAGGCATTAATAATATTGTTATGTTAAATAATATTCTTATCATGGTTCAATTAAAACTCTTACATTAAATAACGTACTATTAGAAGTCATAGTAAATTGACATAATATAGTAAATGAAGAAGTACTTGTATTAGCAGTAACACTAATAATATTATTACTATTAGATACAGAAACATTATTCATAGGTGTGCTAACACTACTTAAAGTACAAGTATATTTATTACTACTTCCATTTTTATCTTCAAACCAAAATTGTAATTTACCAGCGTTCATTATAGAAATATTAGTAGGAATATATACATAAACACTAATAGGAGTTTTTTTAATATCATTATAACTTGCTTCTCCTTTATATATTGAATCTACATTTTCACTATCTAAATAAATAGGTAATGCAACATTTTGACTAGTAAAATAATCATTTTTAATAACAAGTCTACCACGTACAGGATTTGCTCTTTGCGTTCCTTTTGTAATAACATTATGATTTAACCAATTCCATTCAATTTTATATTCTCTTGCAGTATTAGAATTATTTGCAGAAAGTTTGAATGTTATTATAATCATACTAGCATAATTAAAAGCATTTGCAACAGATACATCACAATTAACTTTATTTGTTACATTTACATAATCTGGATTATAATATACAGTTTCAGTTCCGCCTGAACCAGTAACACCGTTCCAAGTCCAAAGTTGAGTTGTATATAACCTATAATAAACACTTACAGATATAGTATTAGCATCAGCAACTGTATCAATTTCATTAGTATAAGGATAACCTGTAAAATCTAGTCCACTTCCATCAGGATTAGTACCATAATACTTAGTATGATATACTTTAGCACCATAAGATTTAGCACCAGCAGATTGTGTAATATTAATTGATTTACTAACTCCACTATAAGTTGCAGTAACAGTTGTACTTCTACTTGTTGTAGCAGTTCTATTACCATAAGTAAGTTTACTACCGCTAGTAGTACCACTTAATGTACCATCTCCAGATTTACTTAATGTAGGATTACCATTTTCAGTTTCAGGAAAATTTTGTCCAACTCCATTCCAAGTATATTGTCTACTACGAACAGCACTACAAGTAATAGTAGAACTACCTCCAGCAGCAGCAATATTAGTAGGACTAGCAGAAATATTTACTGACCATGCTCCCCAACTACCATAAACTTTACTACCTGCTCTTTGTTCAATATCGCAAAAATCAATAGCACCATTATAATTTGCAGTAACTCTAGTTCTTCTAACACTTGTACTAGTATTATTACTATAACTTAAAGTACTACCACTTAAAGTTCCACCACCACTTCCTGCACTAAGACTTGGAGTAGCATTTTCTGTTTCAGTTCCACCTGAACCTGCAACGCCATTCCAAGTCCAAGTACGAGAACGAGAAGCATCATAATAAATAGTAACAGAACCGCCTGATGCTGCAACAGTATAACTACTAGCATTACAATATACAGACCAACTAGACCAACTTCCATACGATTTACTACCAGCAGATTGACTAATAGTTATATCTTTAGTTGCACTATCAATAGTTGCTCTAAATACAGAACTACGGGAACTAGTAGAAGTATTATTACCATAACTAACAGTAGAACCACTTAAAGAAGCTGCACCATTAACTTTATTTAATGTAGGAGAACCACTAGCATTTTCAGTATAAGTTGTTCCTGTACCATTCCATTGCCAAGTACGACTTCTAGTAGCAGAAGTAGATAATGTAGCATTTCCACCAGCAGCAGCAATAGTTGTTACATTAGCACTTAAACTAATAGACCATGCTCCCCAACTACTATAAGTTTTAGAACCAGCATTTTGAGTTACAGTAGTATCTTTAGTTACAGAATCCATTGTAGCTCTAATAACTGTACTTCTAGCACTTGTAGAAGTATTATTATCATAAGTTACTTTATTACTAGCAAAAGAACCAGCACCACTAATTTTACTAAGAGTAGGAGTTCCAGTTCCTGTTTCAGTTCCACCACTTCCACTAACTCCGTTCCATGTCCAAGTTCTTGTTCTACTTGCAGAAGTAGTTATATTTGAACTACCTCCACTAGCAGCAACATTTCCACTATTAGAAATATTAACTGTCCATGCAGACCAAGCACTATATTGTTTAGCCCCAGCAGATTGACTAATAGTTATATCTTTAGTAGTTGAATCAATAGTAGCACGAATAACAGTTGATTTACCACTTGTACTAGTATTATTTCCATAAGTAACTTTAGGACTAGTCCAATTACCACTTCCACTAACTTTACTTAATGCAGGACTTCCATTTCCAGTTTCTGTACCACCAGAACCGGCAACACCATTCCATGTATAACTTCTAGTTCTACTAGCACTAGTTGATATAGTAGCTGTTCCACCTGTTGCTCCAATACTAGTTTTATCAGCACTAATATTAATTGTCCAAGCAGACCAATTACCATATACTTTAGCTCCAGCTGATTGTGTTATAGTAATAGATTTAGAAACACTATTGCTAGTAGCAGTAATAGTTATACTACGACTATTTGTTGTAGTATTGTTACTAGCAGTAACAGTTTTACCACTTAAAGTAAATCCACCAGCACTACCACTAAGTGTAGGTGTAGCAGTTTCTGTATCAGTATGTGTAGTACCAACTCCATTCCAAGTCCAAGTACGAGAACGACTAGCATTAGTAGTTATCGTAGATGAACCACCACTTGCAGCTATCGTTTGCGTGCTTGCCGAAATAGAAACAGCCCAAGCAGACCACGCTGAATACACTTTTGCGCCTGCCTGCTGCGTTATCGTAACCGTTTTGGACAATCCTACATAACTAGCTGTAAGTGTCGCTGAACGGGCTGAAACGCTCTCGTTTGATGTAAATTTTATTTGATTTCCACTAAGACTAGCACTACCACTAATACTAAGAGTAGGAGTAGCAGTTTCACTATAAACAGTACCAGTGTTATTCCATTTATAAGTTCTACGAGCAATATTAGCTGTAACTGTTCTAGTACCACCTTTAGCTTCAACACTAGTTCCATCAGTTTGTAAATCTAGTACCCAATTGGTATAAACTTTAGCACCAGCAGCTTGATTTAAAGCAGCACTAACTTCTTTAGTTTGTTTATTTTCTAAAGTAAATACAGCAGTTAAAGTACCACTTTTAGCATTAGTAGATTCATTATTAGGTATAGTTAATACATTATTACTTATACTACCTAAAGTAGTAGAACTAGTAAAGCTAGCAGTAAGATTAACAACAGTTTCAATCCAAGTTCCAGCATAAGTAGAACCCTTGGTTATACTCCCCGTGGAGGATGCATAGTCAGTTCTCTTATATCCATTCTTAACAGAACTAGTAGGAAGTTTTAAATCATAACTTCCACCTGTATTAGCTATACTACTATCAACTACTGTTAATGTACTAGTATCATATATACTAGCTTTACTACCTTTAAACGTAACAGTATAACTATCTTTAGCTTCTGTATCATCAATTAATACAACTAACTTACCATTAGTTATAACTCCTTTTTCTATTCCATCAAATAAAACTTTAACTCCATCAGTAGGAAAAGTAACAGTATAAGAAATAAATCTTTGTTCCCATTCTAATTCTACATTATGAGTTATAGGTAAATAACCACTGTTACCACTAATAGTTTGAGATTTATAATGTTCAGCAGTAATATTAGCAGTATAATCAGTCTTAACAGGAATAGTAAATACAAATTTAGTATTATTTTCACTTATAACAGGAGTATAACCATTAATAGTAACAGTTCCGGAAACATTTAATTTAAACGTAATAGTAATTTCAGTATCCTCTGGATAAACAAGTTTAGAACCTTGATATATTTCAAATACATCTATACTACCAAGTTTAATATCATGTATTCCAATATCTCCTTGATATATAGCCATAATTTAAGCATCCGATTTAACTATATAAGTAGTATTATTATCTTTTTGTGCAATAGCTGCATATTGAGTAGCAGTACCAACCCATATTTTAGGATTAACTATTGGCTCAATAGTAAGATTAGATAATCTATAAAGATTTTCGTCAACTATTTGAATAGTATTATAATCATAATTGCCATCATTATGTAAAGCTACATGATTTATTGTATTACTATTACTCCATTGTATAATTATAGTATCACCAGTATATCTAATATAAAATTTACCGTAGGTATTATTATAAAATACAGAATTAGGTTTACCGATAGCAGAGACAAATCCATCAAAATTAGTAAATGTAGTATTTATAGCATTTAATACTTCCGTAGGAGTACCATTATTAGTTAATAACATAATAATAGTATTAATATCATAAGATTTAATAATTGAATTACTATTTATAGCTACAAAAGTATTAATACTTTTTGTTTCTTCACTACCAACTCTAGTTAAACCTTTATCCCAACTTAAATCAATTTTATTAATTCCATCGCCATTAGGAGAAAAATAAGTAATTGTGGCACTAATGCTATTATTACCTATATCAATTCTATCAAAATTAATTCTACTATTGTTATTATCAACAGCAATAATACTTCCGCCTTTTAATAATATTTCTTTTACTTCATCAAAAGTTTTATCACAAGTAAAATCTTTTTGCCCATTAATATATATTCCAGTAGGAACAGTTATAACTACACCATAAACAGGAATAAATCCTTCAGGTGTACTTTTATTTTCATATAATTGTTGATTAATATCTTGCATAACTTTATAAACTTTAAATGGTGGCACTTATTCAGTACCACCATAATTAATATTAAGTTGTTTTCTTTTTAATAACAAGTTCATAACCAGCAGGAATTAAAGCTTTAATAGCATCAGCAATAGCTTTATCAACTTCTGCTTTAGTATAAGTATTTTCTACTGTTGGTACATTATCAAACTTATTATTAATTTCTTCTTTAGTATAAACATTATTACTAAGTTCAGTAATTCGATTAGGTAAAGTTTCATCAAGTTTAACTTTATCAGCAGATGACATACTACCATTAGCAGTTTTACTAGCATTATTTAAAACAAGACCAAAAGGAGTTTTATCAATATATAAATTTGTATTATTACTTTTAACAGATTTACTATATATAATTTTAAGTCCTTCTGTTGTTTGGTCAACTCTATCTAGTCTAATAATAAATTCACTAGATAAACTATTAACGATATCAGTAGTTTTCTTACCTTTACCGCCATCATAAGCAGTACCTGTAACTTCACCTAAAGCTAAAGTTTCAGATATAACTGAATATTTAGTTCCAGACCAACGATAGGTCTTACCACTATAATCAGTACTTTCACTTATATCAACATAAATCTTACCTTTTTCAGGAGTATAATATACAGGAGCATCTTCTATATACTTTTCAGCAAAATGAGTTTCGTCAACATAATATCCTTCAAGAACATCATCGACATAACTAGGTAATTGACTTGCTGGAACTTTACCATCTCCATCAAGACTAGCAATACCATTTGCTACACCACGTTTAGCTTCAATAGCTTCATTACAGAATTGAATAATCTTCTCTTTAATAATAGGATAATTATCTATATTATTAAGGATATGTTCAACTGTAGATTCAACTTTATTCTCAATAACAACTTTAAGGTTAGGATGATTATCAATATTATCAAAGATATTTTCTATATTACCTTTAATAACATTAAGTAGTTCAGTAAAGTTATTAATATGTTCAAATATATAAGTAACTCTAGCTTCTATTTTAGTTTCAATAAGATTCTTAAGAATAGGAAATCTATCAATATTATTAAAAATATAATCAACTCTACTATTTACAGCATCATTAATACAAGTAACAAGAGCAGGATAATTATTAATATTAGCGAATATATTCTTAACACAATTACAAACTAAATCAGAAAGAATACCAATGAGCTCAGGATAATTATTAATATTATTAAATATATAATCAACTCGTTCATTAATATTATTCTGAATAGCTTCCTGTAATTCCGGATATTGACCAATATTTTTAAATATATCAACTACTTTATTAACAGTATTAGTAACAATAAGATTTTTAATAGCAGGATAATTATCAATATTATTAAATATCTGTCTCTTATACACATCTCCGAGCCCACGAGACTAGCGCTCATCTCG
>ENA-OZGR01000746-OZGR01000746.1-human-gut-metagenome-genome-assembly--contig:-NODE-746-length-10581-cov-12.963519_pt1 | contig 10581 bp, 7 predicted proteins | sample MGYA00244660_ERZ653666 | MGnify/ENA primary metagenome ERZ653666 (study PRJEB26926, sample SAMN06165280) | human gut metagenome | biome: ENVO:00009003; feature: ENVO:2100002; material: ENVO:00002003...
AGTCGGGGCTTTGTGCATAAAAAAAGAAGGTGCGCATTTTGACACACCTTCTTTTATATTTGTTAGAGGGATATTTATGAAATAATACTCGCCTATATCGAAAATAATATCTACCTTTGCGGCTGCTAAATTACTAAGTTTATTGAATTTATATGATAAAAAAACTATTATCCGTACTGGTCTTAGTTTTTGCCCTCTCGGGTTCTGTGCTTGCACAGCAATCTATGAGTGACCAACAGGTGTTGGAATATGTGAAGACGGGCATGCAACAAGGAAAAGACCAACGTCAGATTGCTACAGAGTTAGCCCGTAGAGGAGTGACACAAGAACAGGCTAAGCGTGTAAAGAAACTTTATGAACAGCAAAATGGGTCTGCTGATAAAGACGCAAATGCAACGATGCAAAATCGGAACCGTTTGCGTGAAAAGACAAAGACGCAGGAAGATATCTATGTAACAGAGAATTTTACTTTCGACCAACGTCCGGTTGCGGGCGGAGTGGTAGGGAAGAACTTGTCGGACAGTGTTTCTGCCAATCGCTATTACGAGGGGATGGGCATGGGCGATATGGAAGAAATGCAGAAGGATAAGGTGTACGGACGGGACATTTTTGAAACCAGAAACCTTACATTCGAGCCGAGTGTGAATCTGGCTACTCCTCCTAATTACCGTCTGGGGCCGGGTGATGAGGTAATCATTGACATCTGGGGTACAAACCAGGCCACCATCCGCGATAATGTATCTCCGGACGGATCTATCACGATCCCCGATTTGGGATTGATTTATCTGAACGGCATGACTATTGCCGAAGCCAACCAATATTTGCGTAAAGAACTGAATAAGATTTATGCAGGGCTTGATAATGAACAGAACCCGTCCTCACAAATCAAGGTTACTTTGGGAAACAGCCGGACGATCCAGGTGAACGTGATGGGGGAAGTGTTCCAACCGGGAACTTATGCATTGTCTTCTTTCTCTACCGTGTTTCATGCACTGTACCGTGCCGGTGGCGTGAGCGATATCGGTAGCTTGCGCAATATACAAGTAGTGCGCGGAGGACAGAAAATCGCTACCGTAGATGTGTACGATTTTATTATGAAAGGTAAAATCAATGATGATATCCGCTTGCAGGAAGGCGATGTGATCATCGTTCCTCCATACGAGGCGTTGGTTAGCATAGAGGGTAATGTGAAACGCCCCATGAAATACGAGATGAAAAACAACGAAAGTGTTGCCACGTTGTTGAAGTATGCCGGTGGATTTTCGGGGGATGCCTATACCCGTTCTCTCCGCATGATTCGTCAAAACGGAAAGGAGTATCAGATTTATACGATTGATGATATTGATTATTCCGTATTCCAGGTAAAAGATGGTGATGCGCTGACTGCTGAAGCTATTCTGGACCGTTTTGAGAACAAGCTTGAAATCAAGGGGGCTGTCTATCGTCCGGGCATTTATCAGTTCGGAGGAACCTTGAATACAGTCCGCCAACTGGTGGAAAAGGCTGAAGGCCTTATGGGTGATGCCTTTACAGGACGTGCGGTGTTGCATCGCGAGCGCGAGAATCTGAAGAAAGAGGTTATTCAAGTAGATATAAAAGGCATCATGGACGGTACTGCACCCGATGTACCTTTGCAGCGTAATGATGTGCTTTATATTCCCAGTATTCATGACTTGGAGGATGTGGGAAGCATCATGGTGTATGGTGAGGTTGCCCGTCCGGGTGAGTTCGCTTTTGCCGACAATACGACTTTGGAGGATATTATAATCCAGGCTGGCGGATTGATGGAATCGGCTTCTACCGTCCGTGTGGATGTTTCCCGCCGTATCAAGGATAGCAAAGGTACGGAAGCGGTTTCCACCATAGGACAAATGTACTCGTTTTCTCTGAAAGACGGTTTTGTGATAGACGGAGAACCGGGTTTTGTGTTGCAGCCATACGATCAGGTATATGTGCGTAAGAGCCCTGCTTATCAGGAACAGGTGAATGTGCAGGTGACCGGTGAGGTTTTGTATGAAGGTGATTATGCGCTGACAGAGAAGAGCGAACGTCTTTCCGATTTGATCAAGAAGGCAGGTGGAGTGACTCCGTTTGCTTATATCAAAGGGGCCCGTTTAAGCCGTCGTATCAATGCCGATGAACGCAAACGTATGGAAACGGTTCTGGACATGGCCAAGACTGGAAAGGACTCCATTGATGTCAACCGGCTGGATTTGGGAGATATCTATTATGTGGGTATCGATTTGGAAAAAGCGATGCTTAAACCCGGCTCCAGTGCGGATATCGTATTGCGTGAGGGGGATGTGATTGAAATTCCCGAATACAACAACACGGTACGTATCAGCGGGGCTGTGATGTATCCCAATACCGTTTCATTTGAAGATGGCAAGACGTTGAAATATTATATAGAGCAGGCCGGAGGTTACGGTTTCCGTGCGAAGAAGAGCAAGGTGTATATTGTATATATGAACGGTCAGGTGAAGAGAGTGAAGAAAGGTAGCCGTGAGCTGATCCAGCCGGGCTGTGAGGTGATTGTTCCGGTGAAGGAAAAGAGCAACTGGTCTTTGCAGAACACCTTGTCCATAGCAACCACCAGTGCGTCGTTGGCTACTATGATTGCATCTATTGCTAATATCTTAAAATAGAAACAGTATGGCGGAAGATAAGAATTATACGAATAATACGGAAAGACCACGGGAAGACGAGGAGTTGGAAATTGATTTGATGGAGTATGTCCGTAAGTTGTGGGCTGCCCGAAAGATGCTGCTGAAGGTTGCCGGAATAGGTGCTATTGTAGGGGTGATTATCGCTCTGAGTATTCCCAAGCAATATACGGTGGAAGTGACATTGTCTCCCGAATCCGGTAAAAGCGGAGGGGGGAGCCTGTCGGGAATGGCTGCCATGCTGGGGATCGGAGGCATGAGTCTGGGCAGTGAGGCGGATGCGTTGAACGTATCTCTTTTCCCGGATATAGTAGCGTCTACTCCTTTCATTCTGGAACTGTTTAATGCACATGTCACTACGTTGGACGGTGAGGTGGATACTACTTTTGTAGCTTATCTCGATGAGCAGAAAGCTCCGTGGTGGGGTGCTGTTATGGGATTGCCCGGGGCGGCTATAGGCGGGGTGAAATCTCTCTTCTCCGATAAGGAAGAGGAAGAAGGGAACAGGCTGGATCCTTTCCACCTGACAGAAGATCAGGCGAAGAAAGTGGAAGCCATGCGTAAGGCGATTACTGCTGATGTGGATAAGAAAACCGGCATCACCACAGTGACGGTGACTTTGCAGGACCCGATGGTTACGGCCGCCATTACAGACACGGTAGTGGTGAAGCTTCAGGAGTATATCACAGCGTACAGGGTCTCCAAAGCCCAGCAGGATTGTGCTTATCTGGAACAATTGTATAAGGAACGCCAGCAGGAGTATTATGTAGCCCAGCAGAATTATGCCAATTACATGGATGCCAACAAGGGGGTTGTCCTTCAAAGTGCTTTGACGGAGAGAGAACGGTTGCAGAATGATATGAATCTGGCATATCAGGTGTATAGCCAGGTGGCTACCCAATTGCAGGTGGCACGGGCCAAAGTACAGGAGGCCAAACCTGTATTTGCCGTTGTGGAACCTGCCAGTGTGCCGTTGCTGCCTTCGGGAACCAGCAAGAAGGTGATTCTTGTCGGATTTATTTTCCTGGCAGTGGCGGGCGCTTCCGCATGGATCTTGTTCGGACGTGAATTCTTTGAAAATCTGAAGGAGGGGCTTAATGCTCCTCAGGAGGGGATGGAGAAGAAGTGATATAAAGATATTGACCTATAAAAACAGGGTGCATCTCTTTCGTAGGAGGTGCACCCTGTTTTTATAGGTTCAATCTTCGGAAATGTTGTCCTGAACGTTACGATAGTCCGGTGTGCAGTTTTCGGTTTCTTTAATTTCACTGGCAAAAACCGGACAAACGCAGAATCAAAACAGCCTTTAATATAAACTTTGATTAAAGTCGAAATCCGTTTGATAGTCTTTCAATCTCGGATGTTTCTTGTCCTTGTCGGACAAAATAACCTTATCGGCCGGAAGTCGCCAGTCTATGCCTAGATCGGGGTCGTCCCATGCGATTCCTCCTTCGCTTTGCGGAGCATAATAATGGTCACACTTGTATTGGAACAACACCTCGTCACTTAGTACCGCAAAGCCGTGTGCGAATCCGCGGGGGATAAAAAACTGCCGGTGATTCTCTCCGGTCAATTCTACAGCCACATGCTTTCCGAAAGTGGGAGAACCTTTCCGGATATCTACAGCCACATCCAGTACCGCTCCCTTGATCACACGCACCAGCTTGCTTTGTGTGAAAGGAGGTTTCTGGAAATGCAGGCCGCGTAATACACCATAAGTGGAGAAACTCTCATTATCCTGTACAAATGTAGTCCTGCATACTTTTTCTTCAAATTCACGTCCCGAGAAGCTTTCAAAGAAATACCCTCTTGCATCATTAAAAATACGGGGTTCCAAAATGAAAACCCCGTCTATTGCTGTTTTTATAACTTCCATTATTCTAATCCCAGTTCTTTTATAACTTTCAGTAAATATTGTCCGTATTGGTTTTTAAGCATCGGCTGGGCCAGTTCCTGCATCTTTTCCGAAGTAATCCAGCCTTTTCTCAAAGCTATGCCCTCAAGGCACGCCACTTTCAACCCCTGGCGCTTTTCAATGACTTCGATGTAGGTACTTGCCTCGGCCAGCGAGTCGTGAGTACCGGTATCCAGCCATGCGAAACCTCTGCCCAATGTCTGTACTTTCAATTCCTTGTCCTGAAGAAATTGCTGGTTTACGGTGGTGATTTCCAGTTCTCCCCGTGCCGAAGGCTTGATATTCTTGGCTACTTCCACCACCTTGTTGGGATAGAAATAGAGTCCCACCACGGCATAGTTGGACTTAGGTTGGGCAGGTTTTTCTTCAATAGAGAGGCAGTTGCCTTCCTTGTCGAATTCCGCTACGCCATATCTTTCGGGGTCACTGACCCAATAGCCGAATACCGTTGCTTTCTTGTCCTCTTCGGCAGCACGTACGGATTCTCTCAACATGGCGGACAGGCCGTTGCCGTGGAATATGTTATCACCCAGTACAAGGCAGACGGAATCATTCCCGATGAATTTCTCGCCGATGATGAAAGCCTGAGCCAGTCCGTCGGGCGAAGGCTGTTCCGCATATTCAAAGCGTACTCCGAAATCGCTTCCGTCTCCTAACAGTCTTTTGAAGCTCGGTAAGTCGTATGGGGTGGAGATAATGAGTATTTCCCGTATGCCGGCCAGCATAAGTACCGATATAGGATAATAAATCATGGGTTTGTCGAAGACAGGGAGCAACTGTTTGGATACTCCTTTGGTAATAGGATAGAGGCGCGTGCCTGAACCTCCGGCTAGTACAATACCTTTCATATCTTTTTATTTTTTATATGTCCCTACGATTTGGATTAATAGGCGTTTTTCTCGCCCCGGAACATGTTGGTTACTGTTTTTATCATGATGCGGATGTCGAGCAGGAAAGTCCAGTTCTCAATATACCACAAGTCTCTTCTTACCCTGCCTTCCATTTGGGAAAGTTCTTTGGTTTCTCCCCGGTAGCCGGTGACTTGCGCCCATCCGGTAATTCCGGGTTTGACAAGGTGGCGCATCATGTATTTGTTAATCAGTTGGGAATATTCCTCTGTATGTTTCAGCATATGGGGTCTGGGACCTACAATGGACATCTCTCCTTTGAATACATTAATGAATTGCGGCAGTTCGTCCAGATTGCTTTTACGCAGGAAGTTGCCGAACTTGGTCTTGCGGGGATCATTCTTGGTAGCCTGCAATGAATCGGACAATGCATTCACTTTCATGGAACGGAACTTATAGCATTTAAAAATTTTCCCGTTTTCCCCGTTTCTCTCCTGTTTGAAGAATATGGGACCAGGTGAGGTAATTTTAATAATAAGACCTACAAATAGGTATATAAATGGAAAAATTGTAAGTAAAAACAGAGAGGAAAATGTCAAATCAAATAACCGTTTTGCCAGTCTGTTTACCGGGTTCTGCAACGGTTCGGTACGGATGGACAATACAGGAACTTCACCCAATAATTCCAGTTGCAGCTGATGCTTTATGTAATTACGTACATGAGGTACGCTATAGAAGCGGATCAGATTGTTCTCGCAATAGTTCATGATGGCCAGAATATCATCCTTTCTGCTGGATGGCAGACCACAGTACAGTTCGTGCACGGTATTATGGGATAACCATTCAAATAATTGGTTTACAGGACCTTTAAAGGGAATTCCTTCGGGGTAATTAGAGTCCTTCTCATCATAGAAAATGCCTAAAACCCTGTATCCGTAAGTCAAATCGTTCAACGTATGGTACAGCTCCACCATATTGTCCCCGTCGCCTATCAGTACAGTGGTGTGCAGGTTCCTGCCACTGCGGCGGAACATTTTCACAAAGAACCGCAATGTCAGTCGCCATCCTATAGCTAAAGGTATGAAAGACAGATAGAAAGCAAGCAGATAGATGCGTGAGAAGTTATCTACCTTAATAATGGCCAGCACCGTGAGGAAGATGACTACATGCAAACTGATTGTTCCTAACAGGCGGCCTACAATCTGTTCCGGACGCACTATGCGGTTGTGCAGTATGACCCCAAAGATGGATATGCAGGGAATATAGCACAGGTTGGAAGTCAGCAGGTAGGTTTTCAATGAAATATGGGCTATGGCCTGTGAATCTATTCCTTTCAGAATAAAAAACACAAGTATCATAGAAAGGTTCAACAAGGCAAAATCACCTAATATCGCTACTAGTTTAATTATATCAGAGTTTTCAGTTGTCGGTTGTTTCATGACAAAAAAAATGTTAATCGTATGCAAATATAGGACATATAAATTAAAACGCAAAACTTTTTTTAAAAAATAATACTTATCTTTGCGGTCATACAACGTAAAAAATGAATCATATGAACATCAAGAATAATCACCTCGTTATAATGGCCGGAGGTGTTGGAAGCCGTTTCTGGCCGATGAGTACTCCTGATTATCCTAAGCAATTTATTGATGTACTGGGTTGCGGCCGTACATTGATCCAACTTACGGCTGACCGTTTTCAGGGGATCTGTCCTCCGGAAAATATTTGGGTGGTGACATCAGAGAAGTATGCGGATACTGTAAAGGAGCAGTTGCCCGATATTGCTGATGATCATATCCTGCGTGAGCCTTGCCGTCGCAATACGGCTCCTTGTATAGCATACGTCAGTTGGAAAATAAAGGCACGTAATCCTAAGGCCAATATGGTGGTGACCCCCAGCGATCACATTGTGATGAATATCGCGGAGTTTCAGCGGGTGATTAATTCGGCGATGAATTTTACGGCCGATTCGGACGCTATCCTTACCCTGGGCATGAAACCTACCCGTCCTGAGACGGGCTACGGTTACATTGAAGCTGATCTCAGTGTACCTTCTACCGCCAATAAGGAGGTATTCCGGGTGTACTCTTTTAAAGAGAAACCCGATCTGGAAACAGCCCGGCGCTATATTCAAAAAAATAATTTCTTCTGGAATGCCGGTATTTTTGTGTGGAATGTAAATACGGTGGTGAACGCCCTGCGCGTATATCAGCCTGCCATTTCGAAGGTGTTCGAGCGTTTGCTTCCTTATTATTATACGGACAAGGAGCAGGAAATGATTGACCGGAATTTTCCTTTGTGCGAGAACATTTCGGTGGATTATGCCATTATGGAGAAGGCGGATGAGATTTTTGTCCTTCCTGCCAGCTTTGGGTGGAGTGATCTGGGTACTTGGGGATCATTGCACGAGAATTTGCCGAAAGATGCCCATAATAATACGCAGATAGGTGAGAATATAAAGTTGTATGAAACCCGTAACTGTGTGATTCACACTACACAGGAAAAGAGGGTGGTGGTACAGGGACTGGACGGATATATCGTTGCTGAGAAGAATAACACATTGCTGATCTGCCGGTTGAGCGAGGAACAGCGCATCAAAGAATTTTCGGCGGAGTAAATATTCTTTCTTGTATATATTTTATTTCTGCATACATGGAGTGTATGCTGTCTGTCATCTGCCGTTCTGTTTGGTCATTCCGCCCTTTGCCATGCCGAAAGGCAGATAGCAGTAGATAGCTATGTGATATGAAATAACCAAGAGGGCTTGCATAAGGCCATTTACAATAAACGAAATGAAAAAAGTAGCTTTAATTTCAGGTATTACAGGTCAGGACGGTTCATTCCTGGCAGAGTTTTTGATTGAAAAGGGATATGAGGTTCACGGTATTCTGCGCCGTTCTTCTTCATTCAATACCGGTCGTATAGAACATCTTTATCTGGACGAGTGGGTTCGTGATATGCAAAAGACCCGTCTGGTGAATCTGCATTGGGGGGATATGACCGACAGTAGTTCGCTGATACGTATCATTCAGGCTGTACAGCCCGATGAAATCTATAATCTGGCTGCTCAGAGCCATGTGAAAGTGAGTTTCGATGTGCCCGAGTACACTGCGGAAGCGGATGCGGTAGGCACGCTGCGTATGTTGGAAGCGGTCCGTATTCTGGGCCTGGAAAAGAAGACCAAGATTTATCAGGCATCGACTTCCGAATTGTTCGGACTGGTACAGGAAGTGCCTCAGAAGGAAACGACTCCCTTCTATCCCCGTTCTCCGTATGGGGTGGCCAAGCAGTATGGTTTCTGGATTACCAAGAACTATCGTGAAAGTTACGGTATGTTTGCCGTGAACGGCATCCTGTTCAACCATGAGAGTGAACGCCGTGGTGAAAATTTCGTAACACGCAAGATTACTTTGGCTGCCGCACGTATAGCCCAGGGATATCAGGACAAGCTGTATCTGGGAAATCTGGATTCTTTGCGCGACTGGGGCTATGCCAAGGATTATGTGGAGTGTATGTGGATGATTCTTCAGCATGATACTCCCGAAGATTTTGTCATTGCGACCGGCGAATACCATACGGTGCGCGAGTTCTGTACCTTGGCCTTCAAGGAAGTGGGCATTGAATTGCGCTGGGAAGGCAAAGGGGTGGATGAAAGAGGTATCGATGTGGCGACGGGCAAGGAACTGGTTGCCGTCGATCCTAAGTATTTCCGTCCCGCCGAAGTGGAGCAGTTGTTGGGTGATCCCACTAAAGCCAAAACGTTGCTGGGCTGGAATCCCCGTAAGACTTCTTTCCCCGAACTGGTGAAAATCATGGTGAAGCATGATATGAAGTTCGTGAAGAAACTGTATTTAAAGGCTCAAATAGCAGAATAATGGAAAAAACAGCCAAGATATATGTAGCAGGCCACCACGGACTGGTGGGGTCTGCTATATGGAATAATTTGCAGCAAAAGGGATATACCAATCTGGTAGGCCGTTCTCACAAAGAACTGGATTTGCTGGACGGGCAGGCTGTGAAGAAGTTTTTTGATGAAGAGCAGCCCCAGTATGTCATTCTGGCAGCGGCACATGTGGGCGGCATCATGGCGAACAGTCTTTACCGTGCCGATTTTATTTATCAGAACTTGCAGATTCAGCAGAATGTGATAGGGGAGAGTTTCCGCCATGATGTAAAGAAACTCTTGTTTTTGGGAAGCACTTGCATTTATCCTCGTGATGCCGTACAACCCATGAAGGAAGATGTGTTACTGACTTCTCCCTTGGAATATACCAACGAACCGTATGCTATTGCGAAGATTGCCGGGTTGAAGATGTGCGAAAGCTTTAACCTGCAATATGGAACCAATTACATAGCCGTGATGCCTACGAACCTTTACGGTCCCAATGATAATTTCCATTTGGAGAACAGCCATGTGTTGCCTGCCATGATTCGTAAGATTCATTTGGGAAAATGCCTGAATGAAGGGGACTGGGACGCGGTGCGTAAAGATATGAATCTTCGTCCCGTAGAGGGGATAGACGGTTCGCATACGGATGAGGAGATTCTCTCCATTCTGAAAAAGTATGGCATAACCGGGCAGGAAGTAACTTTGTGGGGAACAGGCAAGCCGTTGCGTGAGTTCTTATGGAGTGAGGAGATGGCTGATGCCAGTGTCTATATCATGGAGCATGTGGATTTTAAGGATACCTATGCTGCCGGCTCCAAGGATATCCGCAACTGTCATATCAATATCGGTACGGGGAAAGAAATCACCATTGCCCAACTGGCGGACAAGATTGTCAAGGAAGTGGGTTATCAGGGCAAACTGACTTTTGACGCTACGAAACCGGACGGCACTATGCGTAAGCTGACGGATGTAAGCAAATTGCACCGGTTGGGCTGGCAGCATAAGATTGATATAGAAGAAGGGGTACACAGAATGTACCAATGGTACTTGTCTAAAGGATGAAGATGTAAGATTATAGATCTTGCGGGCATAAGATTATAAATCTTTCACATGCAAGATTATAGATCTTTCAAGCATGACATATAAAAATTTCCGGCATAACTTTCAAGAAGCTATGCCGGAAACTGCCCTAAAAACTATGTGGATAGATTGGGATATTCAGTAAATGTCTCTAAAAAATAAGATGGCATATGAAGATGATAGGGC
>ENA-OZGR01000751-OZGR01000751.1-human-gut-metagenome-genome-assembly--contig:-NODE-751-length-10495-cov-10.351149_pt1 | contig 10495 bp, 8 predicted proteins | sample MGYA00244660_ERZ653666 | MGnify/ENA primary metagenome ERZ653666 (study PRJEB26926, sample SAMN06165280) | human gut metagenome | biome: ENVO:00009003; feature: ENVO:2100002; material: ENVO:00002003...
TACGAGATGAGCGCTAGTCTCGTGGGCTCGGAGATGTGTATAAGAGACAGAATCTAGTCAGTGCTATGCTACTTTTATCCGGTCTTTCTACCGGATATCTTCAGGCAGCACCTCATAAGGTCGTTACAAAAATGTATTCCACACAACAAGACAACACCTGTGTGGGACAAGTTCTAGACCAAAAAGGTGAAACGGTAATCGGAGCATCGGTTATAGTAAAGGGAACCAGCAATGGTACAATTACTGATTTCGACGGTAATTTTACATTGAATGAAGTGAAAACTGGAGACATGATTGAAATTTCCTATGTAGGTTATCAAACACAAGTGGTACAATATGATGGGAAAACACTGAAAATAACTTTAAAGGAAAATACCGAATTGCTGGATGAAGTGGTAGTAGTGGGCTATGGAGTCCAGAAGAAAAGAGACCTTACCGGTGCCATTTCTTCCGTAAAAATGGATGAAACACCGGTCAATACTTATTCTACGGTCAGCCATGCGCTGGCTGGAAAGGCTGCCGGTCTGCAAGTAACACAGAGCAGTGCACAGGTAGGTGGTGGATCCACTTTCCGCATCCGTGGTGCAGCTTCAACCGGTGCGGGAAATGATCCGTTGATTATCATCGATGGTATTCCTGTATCTTCGGGAAGTTCATTAGGATCCGGGAACAGATATAATGCGGGCACAACAGACAATGTGTTGTCTTCAATCAATCCTAATGACATCGAATCTATCGAAGTACTGAAGGATGCAAGTTCTACTGCTATCTACGGTTCCCGTGCAGGTCATGGTGTTATCATTGTAACCACCAAACGAGGCAAGGAACAAAAGGCACAGGTGCGTTACTCGGGAAATGTCTCGGTCCAGACTATGAAAAACGGCTATAAAGCTTTAAACGGTCCCGAATACATGGAGTATTACAACCGATTCACTTACGAAGACTACCTGATGACCAACGGATTGGGAATATATGAAAACTACGTGGATTTAGGTGCTGGTCATGAAGCACCCGAATACCACCCTACTTATTCACCAGACCAGATAGCCAATGCACAAAACACGGACTGGTTTGATGAAGTGAGTCGAACCGGTATGATGCATTCTCATAACGTATCAGTCAACGGAGGTTCAAAAACTACACAATATATGGCTTCCTTGGGATATATGGGACAATCGGGCGTGGTAAAAAACAACAATATGGACCGTGTCACTGCCAAAATCAATTTAGACCAAACCTTGTCCAAATACGCAAAGGCAGGAATATCACTGAACATCAGCCGCAATTCGTTAGACAATGTACCGTTAGGAACTGGAACTTTTGAAAATGCAGGTATCCTTTCTTCTGCCGCGATGTTCAATCCAACCCTTCCTGTATATGATGAAAACGGCAAATACTCTGTAAATCCTTATTTTACTCAGCTGCCTAACCCTGTTTCTCTATTGGAAATCACGGACAAGACCACCAAAGACCGCATCCTTGCTTCCGCATACCTACAAATAGAGCCTGTTAAGGGGCTCATCCTAAAAGCAAACTTCGGGATAGACCGCCAATACGAGAAGCGCAAACAGTATCTTCCTAAGACCACCATGTATGGTGAGCAGGCCAACGGACAGGCCAGTATCTCTCAGTCCGACAACAATGACTACCTGATGGACCTTACTGCTACTTATATGAAGGATTTCGGGAATCACAGTCTGACTGTACTGGCAGGCTATTCATTCCAGCAGTTTAACAGTGAATGGGTTTCCGCAGGTAATCAGGATTTCATTACAGACGGATTCCTCTACAATAATCTAGGAGCAGGCAATTTCGCCAAGCCGTCTGTAAGTTCGGGAGCTTCAAAAACGTCATTAGGTTCCTATTTCGGCCGTATCAACTACTCCTATCTGAGCCGCTATCTACTGACTTTGACCATGCGTGCCGACGGAGCTTCCAACTTTGACCCAGACAATCGCTGGGGCTTCTTCCCTTCCGTATCCGCAGGCTGGAGATTCAGCGACGAGCCATTTATGGCAAGTTTGAATGACGTGGTATCCAACGGCAAGTTGCGTATTAGTTATGGACAGACAGGTAACTCAAATGTGGGCAACCGTACAATGAACCTGTACAACACAGGATATAACAATGTGTTCGGCAATACCATACATACCGGTGTACTTGCTTCACAGTTGGGCAACCCTAACCTAACTTGGGAAACCACCAAAGAATTCAATGTAGGTTTGGATTTGGGATTCATCAATAACCGCATCTCATTGAGTATGGAATATTTCAACCGCACCATCTCCGATCTGCTTGTAAAGGAAAAATCATTGCCTTCCTACAATGAGGTAACTTCCATAGCCTCCAATATAGGTGAAACGAAAAGCCAGGGATTTGAAATGACACTGAACACCGTAAACATAGACAACCGCGACTGGACTTGGACAACAGACCTGACGCTGTCTCTGTATCGCGACCGCTGGAAGGAACGTGACCCGAATTGGAAACCGGCTGCATATCAAAAGGAAGATGACTGGATCCGATCCATGTACAGTTTCGTATCTGACGGACTGATGCAACCCGGAGAAGAAAGACCAAAACATCAGCCCACCTTGATGCCCGGTCAAATCAAAATGAAAGATTTGGATAAAAACGGTGTATTAGATGATCATGACAAGGTGCTGCTCGGCTCTAAGGACCCTGCATTCCTATTTGGTTTCAACAACACAGTAAGATATAAAAACTTTGATTTAAATATCTATTTATATGGTGAGGTGAATGCTTTAAAAGGAGCCAGCTACTACGATGACTGGACTACCATGGGATATGGCTTTACACAAGGACGTAACTCCTCACAAGGATTCAAGGACACTTGGAGACACGACAACCAACATGCGAAATACGCCAATATCACAGGGGTTGGACCAGATGGAGCCGGAGATTATTTCATAAAGAAGATATCATATCTCCGCTGTCGCAACATCACCTTGGGCTATACCATTCCTGTTTCCAATAAAATCCTAAACAACATCCGTGTATATGCTGATGTAAACAACCCGTTTGTACTTACAAACTGGACTGGTCTGGACCCTGAAACAGACAACGGAAACTCATATGCTTATCCTAATGTAACAAGTTTTAGTCTTGGTGTAGATATAACTTTCTAATATAATGAATCAATGAAAACAAAAATTAAATATTGCCTGATGGGAGGGCTTATAGCTGCTTCCTTAACAGGATTCAACAGTTGCCAGCTAGAATCGGAAATCTATGACTCAATCAACGCCGGCATGTTTCCCCAAACAGAAGCAGACGCAGAGGCTATGGTTACAGCCAACGGATATGGAGTGTTTCAATCCAACGGCTATGGTGGAATGTTTAATGTCGCTAACGGAATACCGTTAGTATCAGACCTGCTTTCTGATTATGGTGAATGCTCTTGGCGAGGATGGGAGTCGGTACTGTATCTGAGTTTTACAGGAAACCATAACTGCAACAGTATTGCAGACAATCAGTGGAGATGGTATCAGTTCTTGGGAAAAATGACCATGACCATAGACCGCTTGGAACAAATGAACATTGACCCAGATGTGAAAGAACAATGTCTGGCAGAAATGCATTGCGCACGCGGATGGCTGGCATTCTGTCTGTATGACTTCTTCGGACCGGTGCCTTTGGTAGATGTGGAAACATTGAAAAACCCGCTGGAAGAAAAAATCGTCCCTCGCGCTACAGAAGAGGAGATGAAAGAATTCATTGTAAACGAATTGACCCAAGCTTCCAATGTCTTGCCTTATAGTTATGAAAAAGGAAACGCAGAATACGGTCGCTTTACCAGAGGGTTATGCAATACCGTACTAATGAAGTTCTATATGCAGACACAGCAATGGGACAAGGCCGTAACAATCGGTCAGGAATTCATCCGGAACAAAGACAAATACGGTTATGATCTGATACCGGACTACCGGGACTTGTTTACTCTAAAGAACGAGAAGCACAACGAAACAATCTGGGCTGTAAACTGCCAACGCGGTACACAAGAACATCTATGGCATGCGCATGTATTACCCAATGACTATCCAGGCACTGATAAGTTGACCAAGTGGAACGGATGGAAAGTTTCATGGGATTTCATGCACACTTTTGAAAAAGGGGACAAGCGTAAGGAAACTTTAATTTATGAATATACCAATGCCAATGGTCAACTCCACAACGAAACAGAAGACAGAAAGGCAACCAGCAATCTTCTGTATTACGGTGCCCCCCCATGCAAATACGATTATCTGGACTTTGCAGGAACATTGGGTCAAAACTCGGAAACGGACTACATCATCTACCGCTATGCGGACGTACTGACCCTATATGCAGAAGCCATTGTAAGAAATGGCAACGCAATCACCGAGGAGGCTTTAGGCTATCTGAATCAGGTTAGAACCCGCGCAGGGTTAGAAGCCTACAAGATGAATGACTTTACCGGTCCGCGTGATTTCCTAGACAAGCTACTCATGGAACGCGCACATGAATTTGTATTTGAGGGAGTACGACGCCAGGACCTGATCCGAGACGGCTCCTATGTGGAAGCCATGAAGAAAAAGGCCCAATATGCCGGGAAAACCACTTTGGCTAACGAACACTACCAGCGTATTCCTCTTCCTCAGTATGTTATCAACGAAGGGCAAGGAAAAATAGAACAAAATCCGGGATACGGAAACTAAGTTCTTTTACCTGACTTCTTTAAAAAAAGAGAAACTAAAATTTGTTTTTGAAGCGTAAAGGTGAAGAAATACAATATTTTCTTTATCTTTACGTTTCTTTTTTATAGAGAAACCTTTTGTAATGATTTTATAAAATACATTTTTTAATAATATTAATTCTAACCATGAAAAGTATTTCCATTTTACGCCTAACCGCAATCCTTTTGTGCAGCATGCACCTATTGGGATCCGCCTCACTTCAAGCCCAAATGAACAAATGGGTAAACTATAGCCCGGATTTGACCACCGTACTGAAAAATCCTGCCATGGGATGGATGATGTACGAAGAAGGCTGGTCTTTTCAGGGAACACGCCACAATAAAAGCAACATCTATACTCCCGAAGTTTTTTGGAAACAGATGGAAGAATGCAAAGCAGCTGATTATTCCAATATTCTGTACATCAGAATGCTGTGGAAAGATTTGGAACCCGAGGAGGGCAAATATGCATGGATTTACAATGAACGGTATAAATGGTATATACAAAAAGCCAAAGACAAAGGGCTTAAACTGGCCTTCAGGGTGTTCTTTCATGGTGTAGACGGAGTACCGTCCTATGTGTACGAAGCCGGAGCCACAGAAAGTCCAATAGACGATGAAGGCAAAACCCAGCCTTATTATGATAATCCAGTATTCCTTGAAAAGCTGGACAAGTTCATAGAGGCTTTTGCAAAGGAATATGACAATCCGGATGAGGTAGATTATATTGATGCATATGGATTGGGAAGATGGGGAGAAGGACATGGACTGGTACTCGAAAAGCAAGATAATCTGGAAAGCGTTATCCGACAGATAACCGAATCGTATGCAAGGCACTTCAAAAAAGTGCTTACGGTAATGAATCTTTCGCAGAGTGACTACAGGTTTTCCAAGCCGCTAGTATATGACAAGCTTGGGTTTCTTCCTCGCAGGGATGGTATAGGCAGTTTTTGGTTTTCTAATGAAGAACGTGCGATGGTGCATGACGAACTTTTCCCAAAAAGAGCTCTTATTGGTGAGGGATGCTGGTGGTTTAACGCACAAGATGGTGATAACTCAAAATACAAGCATTTCCAAGGAGACAAACGTTTTGCCATGAACGATTTCAAAGAAGCTTTTACCGTTTCTGTAACTGATGCTTTGGACAGCCATTGTAACACGCTGGATTTGCGTGTGCCTTTACAGTGTAAATTCTGGATAGAAGAGCTGCCGGACCAAGTTCAGCGTTTTATAACTTTAGGCGGTTATCGTCTTTATCCGGACTATATAAAGGTGGAGCAAGACCACAAAACGTTGACTTTGTTTCATTCATGGAAAAACTATGGTGTGGGTGTATTGCCTAATAATCATCCCAATTGGAATTATAAATATCAGGTTAGTTTTGTTTTGATGAATGAAAAAAAGGAAATTGTATTTCTTTATACAGAACCGGAAGCAGAACCTTCCGAATGGTTGAAGGGAATATCATACAATTATTTGAGTCGGTTTAATATTCCGGCAGAATTGCAGGGAAAGTATACCTTATGTGTCGGCTTGACTGACAAGACAAAAAATAACGAAGCGGCTATTGATCTGGCTGTGTCTGGGAATTTAAAAATAGGGAAATGGATATTTGTGGTTGAGCTGGAGTTGTAATGTGTGTACTTGGCATTTTTGCACCGATTAATAAAGAAGCTTCTGACTGATTATCAAAAAATAAGAACTTTCTCTATATCTGCACCCAGTAAATCCAATATGTTTAGGGATATTCTTTCAATAGTACAAAATTATACAATCTATTCAAGTTAAATTATTGCTAATCAGATAGTTTTTTTGTATCTTTGGATATCCCTCAAAAAAGAAAATTAAGAATATAAATTAGTGAAAAATAAAAGTGCAATTCTGATTATTGATGGATTGCACTTTTTATTACTTTTGTAAAGACATTGTTTCTTCACATATAATTTGAGATTATGAAAATAACGTTTTCATATTTCTCCTGTCTTTTCATTATCGGATGTACACATCAATCCAACCAAGGAAAATCGTTATAGAAAGCAGCAATGCAGATGCAATTCGTGTAAGTGCTGATACTTTAGCGTATGAATATACTGCATGGGCATTTTTATAAACAAATCTGTTCCCATATTTCTCATTAGCCATATACTGCTCAATCAATTTACATAATGATGTTCAAACCACCTGTATTCATCTTCCTCGAATAGTGCTAAAAAAGAGAATTCTGATAGCCAACACCTGACTATCAGAATTCTCTTTGGAGCGGCAAACGGGACTCGAACCCGCGACCCTCAGCTTGGGAAGCTGCTGTCCTTTAATCCTGCGGATTAAAGGCAACCAACTGAGCTACTGCCGCTTATAGAAAACTTTAGTCTCGCTTTTCTTTGCTGGTTTAACTCTCGGTTTAACTCAGAGATAAAACAAGAAGTATTTAACAATAAATTAATAATCTCTTTGCAGCCTTGAACTGCACCACAAAATTAGTAAATATCAAGCTGTTATGCAATGATTCTTTCTAATAGTTTTGCTTTTGACTATCAGTTTTTTATCTATCTAATGATATGGTATATAATGGTATAGTGTAGCTTTCTCTTTACTTAAAAAGTATTCATATACTGTATTTCCAATATATAATAGAGTAGCGGTAGTAAAATCAGTAATGAGTATAGAAAGTTGTTTCTTCTCAAAAATCTACCTGCTGAAAATATACTTTGATTATTTGGTTTTCTCTGTTAGTCTGATTATAGTTGTATATGTGAAACTCTAAAATTTATAGCTATGAAGAAATTGATAAAGAAACCAATTGGTAACAGAGAGATAATGCGAAACTATTTCTCTACTATTGGACTTGTTCCTATAATGAAGTCCAAGAAAAGATGTTAATGATTAAGTGTTCAGAACTGAAAAAGCCAACTTGTCCGTTGTTTGAGGTGCATACTTCAAATGGGTAGGTTGGCTTTTTGTCTGTCAAGTAGTGGTCTGCTATTGTCTTACACAATCTCTTGTATCATCAACGGTCTGATTGTCGTCATTCAAGAGTTCTATAATAAGTTTGGTATCTGATACAGATTTAACCCTTATATACCAAGGCTCATTATCGTAGGTGTCACTTTCTTCATCATATCCATAGCACATCAGCATGTTGTTTTTAGAATCAAAAGTGTACTTGTACTTCTCTCCATAATATACAGTTGATGGTTGATTTGAAAAATAGCAATAGCCTTTCTCAACTATAAAATAGGGATAACCATCAGTATAAGCATCATACCATACCCCTTGTAACAGTTCTTGCGTTGATTTACCACCGTTGCTTTCTTCTTCGTCATCATTGCTGCAAGAAGCAAAATTCACGCTCATTACTACGGCTAATAAAGCCATTCCAATTAATCTAAATGTTTTCATTTCTGTTTGATATTTAAATAGTTATTCTGATTGTACTAATTCAAATTTATTTCCTTTTAGTTGGTAGGTATGATTGATAGTATTGTTCCATCCATTAGAGCCGTAAACAGTAATGGTCTTGTTCTCTGAATCAAACTTACATTGTCCGTTTTCCAACTCTGTAAATGGTGCTTCTGTTTTCTGTATAAAGTAACCGTATGGGCTGACATCGTACACATCATAGGCATTGGAATCCCTTGAACCACTTTTATAGCGGTTGATAATGAACTCCTCTTCTCCGTCAAAATCAACATCTGAAAAGAAGAAAGGAGAATCATCCGAAAGGTATTCTTCACTTTCTAATTTAGCCGTGTAGTCCAACTCTATAACGGTGTTGTTCGGATATGTGTTATCTTTATCATACAGAATCTTATCAGTCCATTTCTCCGCAAAGTAGTAATATTGTACTCCTTGTTTCTCTAAACAGAATAGAGCATTACCTACCTCACCATATTGCAGCCACATTACCTTTACTGTATATCCGTTTATCGGTTGTTTGTACTTTATATAGATATGTGGCTGATTAAAGCACTCAAATTCTTGCGGAACAGATGTTTTGTCTGTTTTGCAAGCTGCTAAACTAAGTAGTCCAATAATGATAAATAGCAATCTTCTCATTATCTTTCATTCATAATATCAACAATATGCCTAAAGACATCACCTGCCATCAGTCCACCACTTGCAGGCAATTCTGTCTTATTAATGGTAACGATAACACTGTATTTCGGATTATCGGCAGGAAAGTAACCGCAAAATTCTACTGCATATTCACCGTTCGGAAGTTGAATTGTTCCCGTTGCTCCAGCTACTTTTACTCTATCTGATTGGGCAGGCTTGGCTAATCCATCAGAAACAGAGTATTCCAATGCTTCTTTAATGGCAGTCTTGCTTTTAGCTATGCGATTAAAGAAAGTCAAGTTCTGTAATGGAGTGGTGAGAATGCCATATCCCAAAGGATTATAAACAAGACTTGTGTCTTTCACTTGATAACCATACTTTGCAAGTGCTTCCGAAAAGGCTTGTCCGTTCTCAAATGCCTTTCTCGCTACTTTGTAGGTGGCGATATTGGATGCAAGTTCGAAGCCTTGTTCCACTGTGATTTTCCCATATCCACCCCTATGCCAATTATGGTCGTACAATGTATCTTTACCAATGGCTAAAATGCCATTACCAACATCTATCGTATCGGATAGTTTGACTGCCTTTGTTTCCAATACTGCCAAAAGTGAAGCGGTACGTACCAATCCCGATTCTTGCAGAATAGAATCAGAACCAACAGAAACTTTAATTTCTCCCGTCCGTACTTCCATTATAATAACTTGCCCTACCGTAGCATTAAGTTCGGATAGCTTGTTTTGCAGGATAGAATCAACACTTACTTGTAAAGTGCTGTCTATGGTAGAAACTTGTTCCGCTTTTTGTTTGGTGCAGGCTATAAATGTAGCTATGCTAATTAAAAGGATAATAAAATTTTTCATTGCTTATCATTCTTGTCTGTTTACGGCATTAATACGTTCTTGAATGCCCGTATCATTTAAAATTTCTTTTAGACGTTCTGCCTTGATTCCGTAGTTAAATCCTTGCGTAGTACTTATCCCTGCAAAATTTACAGCTACCAATTCTCCGTATTGATTAACAACTGGGCTACCACTTGAACCTTGTAGAGCAGGTATTGAGTACATTATCTTAATGCTATCAGTGTTTTGGCTGATATTTCCTTGGGTTATTTGAGCCTTTATTCCTTCATTAGTTAGGGCTAAATTGGGACCTCTATTAAAACCAATCATATATAATTTAAGTTCTTCATTACTCTTACTATTATTCGTTTCATTTGGTAATTTGAAAACATATCTATTCTTATAATTTTCATCAGAATTACTAAACACATAGGAAGTAATTCCAAATGGTGCTATTATTCCTAAATCGTAATTCGGAACATCTTTTATTACAGTGACTTTCTCAAAATCTTTATTTGATGATATTTTATTTCCGTTCAAAGCAACTCCTATTTGTGCATCAATACGAATTTTATAATTCTTCTCAAAATCTTCATCTTGTAGCTCTTTCAATAATTCAGTAGAAATATCTCGTTGAGTTTTGATATATTCATCGCATTTATTGAAGAACTCTCTTTCTAAGTTAGATAAACTCTCATTATTATACAACTTATTAATACAGTAAGACTTAAGTTCTATATTTACATCTAAGAGCTTTGTATGTTTTTCTATTTCATTAATAAGATGTGCCTTAATGGAATTGCATAGCTGTACTGTATCTATTGTAGGATTAATAACCTGTCTCTTATACACATCTCCGAGCCCACGAGACTAGCGCTCATCTCGT
>ENA-OZGR01000763-OZGR01000763.1-human-gut-metagenome-genome-assembly--contig:-NODE-763-length-10308-cov-3.983712_pt1 | contig 10308 bp, 7 predicted proteins | sample MGYA00244660_ERZ653666 | MGnify/ENA primary metagenome ERZ653666 (study PRJEB26926, sample SAMN06165280) | human gut metagenome | biome: ENVO:00009003; feature: ENVO:2100002; material: ENVO:00002003...
GTGTAAGGTAATCCAGGCCGACGCTCTGCAAAAATTGCAGGCGGTTCTTGATCTCTTTCAGGATCTGACCGCCGATCTGGGCCTGTTTCTCCGAAAGGGTGGGCTCTGCCTTGGCAATGAAGGCCAGCTCTTCCCGGATGGACATTTCGCAGAACTCGCTGATGTTCTTGTCCCCTACTGTAACTGCCAGGACCACCGGCTTCAGACGCTGACCATGGCAGGCGGGACATTCCACCCCGGACATTACACTGCCGATCTCCTCTTTCATCCACTCGCTGTTGGTCTCACGGAAGCGGCGCTCCAGGTTCTCTACGATGCCCTCAAAGGTATTGTAGTACACACCGCTGCCAAACTCATTGGTGCGGTGCATCTCCAGTTTTTCCCCATTGGTGCCGTAGAGCAGGGCGTTCAATGCCTCGGTGGAGAACTGCTCCACCGGGGTATCCAGGGTAAAGCCGTATCTTTTGCCCAGGGCCAGGTAGTACATCTCACTGACCGAGCCCTCGGCGTAGTACCATCCGCTGGCCTTGATGGCCCCCTGCCGGATGGAGAGACTGCGATTGGGGAGGATACGGTCCTCATCCACCCGCATAAAAGTACCCAGACCCGTGCATTTTTCACAGGCGCCCTGGGGGTTATTGAAGGAGAACAGCCGGGGCGACAGCTCGCTGATGGAGATGCCATGTTCCGGGCAGGCAAAGTTCTGACTAAAGGTCATGCACTCGCCCCCGATCACGTCCACTTCAGCCAGACCACCGGTCAGGGCAAGCGCCGTTTCCAGAGAGTCGGCCAGGCGGCTGCGCACCCCTTTCCGCAGGGCCAGGCGGTCCACTACGATCTCCACGGTGTGCTTGAGATTTTTTTCCAGGGTGATCTCCTCATCCAGGTCGTAAAGGCTGCCATCGATGCGCACCCGGGCATATCCAGCCCGACGGGCAGCATCCAGCTCCTTTTGCTGGGTCCCCTTGCGCTGACGCACCACCGGCGCCAGCACCTGGAATTTTGTGCCCTCCTCCAGCTTGAGCACCGCATCCACCATCTCATCTACGGTCTGCTGGCGGATCACCCGGCCGCACACAGGGCAGTGGGGCACGCCCACCCGGGCATACAAAAGGCGCAGGTAATCGTAGATCTCGGTCACCGTGCCCACAGTAGAGCGCGGGTTGTGGCTGGTGGTCTTTTGGTCAATGGAGATAGCCGGAGACAATCCGGTGATCTCGTCCACATCCGGTTTGTCCATTCGTCCCAGAAACATCCGGGCATAGCTGGACAGGCTCTCCACATAGCGGCGCTGACCGTCGGCGTAGATGGTATCAAACGCCAGGCTGGATTTGCCCGAACCGGACAATCCGGTCATAACGATCAGCTTTTCCCGCGGGAGGGTCAGATTGATATTTTTCAGGTTGTGCTCTCGTGCACCTCGAATAACGATCTTATCGTTTGCCACCGTGTTTTCTCCCTCTTTTTGGTGTTTGTCTGCGCTGGGCCTCAGCATCCGAATCCAGGGTGGGGTTCTCGCCCCGGCGCAGGCGGTCGATCTGGTCCCGCAAAAATGCAGCGTTCTCAAAATCCAGCAGCTTGGCCGCCTGCTTCATCTCCCGGGTCAGCCGGTCAATGGCAGCCTCCCGCTCCAGCTTGCCCATGCGGCGGGTATTGAGCTTTGCCGTCTCGGCCTTATCGCTGATCTCAATGGAATCCCGGATGGCCTTGACGATGGTTTTGGGCACGATGCCATGCTCCTGATTGTACTGAGTCTGGATCGCACGGCGGCGCTCCGTCTCCGTAATGGCCCGGTCCATGCTGTCGGTGACCACATCGGCGTACATGATCACCAGACCCTGTGCGTTGCGGGCAGCACGGCCGATGGTCTGGATCAGGCTGGTCTCACTGCGCAGGAAGCCTTCCTTATCCGCATCCAGGATGGCCACCAAGCTGACCTCCGGCAGGTCCAGGCCCTCCCGCAGCAGGTTGATGCCCACGATCACATCAATGGATCCCAGGCGCAGGTCCTTGATAAGCTCCATCCGCTCAAACGTATCCACCTCATGGTGCATATACTTGACCTTTACGCCCTGCTCGGTGAGGTAATCGGTCAGATCCTCTGCCATGCGCTTGGTCAAGGTGGTCACCAGCACCCGTTCGCCCCGTGCGGTGCGGGCGTTGATCTCGCCCAGCAGGTCGGTGACCTGCCCTTCTACCGGGCGCACCGAGATCAGCGGGTCCAGCAGACCGGTAGGGCGGATCACCTGTTGGGCAATGCGGGTGCTGTGCTCCCGCTCGTACCCGCCTGGTGTTGCGGAGACGAAGATGGTCTGATTGAGCTTGGACTCGACCTCTTCAAATTTCAGCGGGCGGTTGTCAAAGGCAGAAGGCAGCCGGAAGCCATATTCCACCAGTGTTTTTTTACGGGCATAGTCGCCGCCGTACATAGCCCGCACCTGCGGCAGCGTAACATGGCTCTCGTCGATAAACAGCAGAAAATCCTCCGGGAAATAGTCCAGCAGCGTGGTGGGCATACTGCCTGGCGCCCGGCCGGACAACACGGCAGAATAGTTCTCGATGCCCTTGCACATCCCCACTTCATTGAGCATCTCGATATCATAGTTTGTCCGCTGGGAGATGCGCTGCGCCTCAATGAGCTTGCCCTCGGCGGTAAACTGCCTTACCTGGGCGTCACACTCTGCACGGATCTTCTCCAGCGCAGCGGCTTTTTTCTCGGCGCTGACGATATAGTGGCTGGCGGGGAAGATCGCCACGTGCTTGACCACGTTCTGCCGTGCGCCGGTGACTGGGTTGAACTCTGTAATGCGGTCGATCTCGTCGCCAAAAAACTCCACCCGGATGGCCAGCTCGCTCATATAGGCCAGGTAGATATCCACCGTATCCCCCCGCACCCGGAACTTGTTGCGCACAAAGTTGATATCGTTGCGCTCGTATTGCAGATGCACCAGCTTTGCGCACAGGTCATCCCGCTCCATCTGCATCCCCGGACGCAGACTGATGACCATGCTGCGGTAGTCGATGGGGTCGCCCAAGGAGTAGATGCAGGATACAGACGCCACGATGATCACATCCCGCCGCTCTGACAATGCTGCCGTAGCAGAATGACGCAGGCGGTCGATCTCATCGTTGATCGCACTGTCCTTTTCAATATAGGTATCGGTGCTGGGGATATACGCTTCCGGCTGGTAGTAATCGTAGTAGGAGACGAAATACTCCACCGCATTTTCCGGAAAAAAGGAGCGAAACTCCGTACACAGCTGCGCCGCCAGGGTCTTATTATGGGCCAGCACCAGGGTGGGGCGGTTGCACTGGGCAATGACGTTTGCCATTGTAAACGTCTTGCCGCTGCCGGTAACGCCCAGCAGCGTCTGGAACTTATCCCCGGCTTGCACCCCCTGCACCAGCTGGGCAATGGCCTGGGGCTGGTCACCGGTGGGAGCATAGGGGGATACCAGCTTAAAGGTCTCGTCTGACATAGAGGCGTCCTTTCCGGTTCCCGCTGTGAGAACCACCATTAGTTGTTGACATTCACCTTATTATAGCACGGGTGTTTTATAATGTAAAGCGGCATGACGGCGGGAGACGTTCCTTGCTTAATACAGGCCGACAGAGCAGGGTCCAAAAAATACACTTTAGCTTTATTGGCGAAAACTCCAATACAAAATGCTCCTGTTCGACCCCTGTGCTTGGGTAGAATTTTGCGGTCCGAAATTCTATGTTGTCAATTTCGTGATGATACTCTGGTTCGCAATTACACAATGAAGATTCGGTTATAGAAGCATAAAAAACCCTTGTTCCAGAAACATCCACCTTCATCCGCTCACATCTCCCCATGTTTCTATTTACCTTATCATATTTTTCTGTTCTCTTCAACGCATCTCTAAATTGACAGAGATCCGCTCCGTCCGTCTAAATGTAAAAAGGGACTCCCCCTCCCCGTTGACTTTGCCCCTTGAGATATAGTATCATGAAAGGGACAGGCGGTTTTATCCGCCAGAGAGAGAGGCCGATTTATGAAGCAATTTACCGCCACTGCCAACGATGAAGGGGTGCGGATGTCCCGTTTTGTACAAAGCGTGACACGGGGACTGCCCACAAGTTTGTTATACAAGAGCTTCCGCAACAAGCGGGTCAAGGTCAACGGCAAGCGCGCTGCGCCGGAGGACCGGCTGCGGGCCGGCGACCTGATCGAACTGTACATCAACGACGAGTTTTTCCCCCCGGAGGGGAGCGCTCCCGCCAAACCGGCAAAAAAAGCCCCTGCTCAGCCGCCGGTGACCGTGGTCTATGAAGATGCCGATATTGCGGTGCTGTATAAGCCTGCGCATCTGTTATGCCACAGCGACCGTACCGGAGATGCAAACCTTGTGGATGCTTTTGCCCAGTATCTGGAGCAGAAGGGCGAGTACGACCCCCACAGCGAGCAGCGGTTCAAACCCGGAATCTGCAACCGGCTGGACCGCGGCACAGAGGGGCTGGTGATCGCCGCCAAGAGCTATGCCGCCCTGCGGGATATGAACGAGATCATCCGCACCGACCTGCTCAAAAAGGAATACTACACCATCACGGTCGGCATCCCCCAGAGCGGGCGGTTCACTGCCTGGTGGGAGCACGATGAAAAGAACAACAAGGTCTCCATCCACGCACACCAGGCACAGGACGGACACCGCAAGCAGATCATCACCGATGTGGATGTACTGCGCACCGCCGGGCCTTTTGCATTGTGCCGCATTGGCCTGGTCACCGGCCGCACCCACCAGATCCGAGCACACCTGGCCTACCTTGGCAAGCCGGTGCTGGGAGATATCAAATATGGCAACCGCAAGATGAACCAGCGCACCGGGACAAAGACCCAGGCGCTGTGTGCGGTACGGCTCAGCTTTTTGCAAATCCCGCCGGAGAATACGCTCCACGGCCTTTCCGGCAAGGTCATCAAGCTGAAAGACCCGCAGATCCTGCGCCAGTTTGAAGCACTGGACAAAGCGCCCCAAAAAGACCCTGCCAACTAAACAGCGCCCCCCTGCCCTACTGCGGGCCGGGGGGCGCTGTTTGATTACTGGGACAGATATTCCACCAGCTCGCTGATGGCTTTGGCCACATCCGGCAGCACACGATCCTTTTGGGGACGAGGCGCATCGACCGCCTGCTGATAGACTTCCAGCGCTTGACGGGCAAAGTTCTTGGAGGAATAGTGCGCGGCCTTTTCCTCTGCTTTGCCGGCATAATCGCTGTGGTTTGCCATCACATCCTCAAATCCCTGGCGGAAGGTAGAGCTTTCCTCCCACTGCCAGCCGTTGATCCCGTTTTCGATCACGCCCTCCAAGCAGGGGTCCGCCCGGCAGATCGCAGGCAGACCGCAGGCCATGGCTTCAAAATAGGTCAGGCCCTGGGTCTCGCTCCGGGAAGCGCTGACAAAGACATCCCCCACCTGATACCACCGGGGGACCTCCTGAGGGCTTACCATACCCGCAAAGCGGACCCGCTCGGTCAAGCCCAGGCGGATGGTCTCTGCCTCCAGCTCAGTCCGGACCGGGCCATCCCCCACGAACACCAGCCAGGGGCGCTCCTCTTCCGGCCACTCTGCCAGCAGCTGCAAAAGCTCCCCATGGTTCTTTTCCGCAGCCAAACGCCCCAGCGAGAGCATCACCGGCGCTTCGGCAGGGATGCCCAGCTGGCTGCGCAGCTCTGCCCGGGCAGCGCCGCCGTCCTGCCAAGGCTGGAACTCGCCCAGGTCAATGCCCGTCGGCACTGTGAACACCTTGCACTCCACGCCATAGCTTTCCAGCAGCGCACGGATCTTGCCGGTGGGGGCCAGGATCGCATAGCAGTGCCCTGCCACCACCCGGGTGAAATACTCTACCGCCGCCTTGCCCAGCCGCTCGCTGGGGCAGACATAGCGAGTGCAGTCCTCCCACATGGTATGGTATGTATGCACCAAGGGGCAATCGCAGCGTTTGGCCAGCTGGCAGGCCGGGATAAAGGTGGAGAACTCACTCTGGGAGTGGATCACATCCGGCCGCCACTCTTCCAGCACGTCCAGCCAATGGCTCAGGAGCCGCAGCCCCAGCCGCACGCCCGGGTAGACTTTTTCCGCACTGAGGCTGCCCAGGTAGATCACATTGCCTTCCTGATAGGAGCGGCTGTTGCCGGACAAGGTCAGCACCCGCACATCATGCCCCAAAGCCAGCAGCTCCCGGTAGAGCAGCTCCACCGACCGCACCACTCCGTTGACCGCAGGCGCCCATGTATCGGTCGTCAGCAAGATTTTCATCAGAACACCTCCGCAAGATCATCTGTTGTTTTATCCTTTTTTCTGGCGGCAGAGCTTGGCCGATGCCCTGTTCCGTCCACACCATTTTAACGAAATTCCCTGCCCTATTCCTGCAAAATACTGCGGGAATGGGGCTGCACTTCCAATATACCCGCCGCAGCACAGCAGGTCAAGACTTTTTCAGCCAAAACCTTGCCCTTTGCTGCAAAAAACACAGCAGCAGGGATCAGACCTGCTGCTGTGCTGCTTTTATTCTTTACAGACGGCCACCTCTGCAACACCATAATGGTGCATCAAGGCCACTGCCGCAGGACCGATCTGCTCACCGCTGACCGCGATGGGGATCGCCGGCGGGCAGGATACGGTGGGCAGTGCGCACACACGGCCCAGTGCCTGCTCCACTGGCACTCGCTCTGCAGGGGACAGCACCGCTGCTCGGATGCTGCGCACCTGCTTATTCTGGCTCGCCAGCTCCGCAAACACTGGGCCTATATCCTCCGGCAGCAAAGCTGCCTGGGCCTGCTCCAACAGATCCAGCAGCGCCGCCCGCACACGAGCCATATCTTCCGGTGGGTTTTCCGGCGTAAACATCAATACCACGTTGCGGATATCCGCATACTCACACTCGATACCGCAATGCCGCAGCTGATCCGCCAGCCACTGCCCGGTGCGACCCAATGCCGCCGCATCCAGCGTCAGCTTCAGCGGCTCCTGCTCCGGGCCGGACAGCGCCACCGGCACCGGACAGCAGCCCAGCGCAGCCATGTTCAGTTCCTTCCGCAGCTGATCCAGGCCCGCCATGCTGGCTGCCAGCTTCTCTCGGTAGCCCTGTGCCAGATACCGGTTGCACAGATCCAGGGATTGCATAATCAGATAAGAAGGGCTGGTGGAGCCAAACAGCGCCATTGCGCCCCGGACAGCCTCCGGTTGGGGGACCGGGGCGTTTTTCCCCAGGTGCAGGTAGGCTCCGCCGGTCAGCACCGGCAGCGTCTTATGACCGGAGTCGCAGCACATAGCAGCCCCCAGTGCGATCGGGTGCCGGCTGCCCCCCGGCAAAAAGGGCAGATAGGCGCCGTGTGCGTTGTCCACCAGCAGCGGCACACGCAGGCTTTGGCAGACCTCTGCCAGCCCCTGTACGTCCTGCATATACCCCAGATAGTCCGGGCTGGTCAGGTAGACGCCAAAGGGGCGCACCCCTTGACGGAGCAGCTGCTCCAGACGGGTGCGGAGACTGGCAGGCGTGACCGGGCAGCTGCACAGACTGCCCCCCTGTCCCTGCGGCCACAGCCATTGGATCTCAAAATCCAGCAGGGCAGCACTGTACACCAGCGCTTTATGTGCATTGCGTGCCGCCAGCAGGACCGGACGGCCCTCCCCTGCCGGTGCGGCCTGCATGGCCAGCAGCAGCATAGCCCGAATACACTGAGAGGACCCGCCCGCACTATAATAGGTAGCCGCCGTGCCGAACAGCTGGGCAGCATTTGCCTCGCTCTCCGCAATGATGCCTTCTGCCTCATACAGCTCATCTGCCCCCGCGATCTCGGTCAGGTCCAAGGGTTCGCACCCCAGAAAGGATACTCCTTTGTGCCCTGGCATATGCAGCCGGGCCGTGCCTGAACTGCTGTACCGCCGGACAAAATCTGCAATAGGGGTGCTGGGCATCATTCGCCGCAGCCCTCGCCATCGGCGCAGGCATTGCAGCTGCCGCCCAGCTCAATGGGAGCCTCTACGCCCTGAGCTGCCAGGTCCTGGTTCTCAGCCACCTTGATCATGATGGCGCACTCGATCCGCTTTTTGAACAGCTCGCAGCCGTAATCGTACACGCCTGTGATGCTGCCCGTTGCATGGTATGCATTGGCTGCACAGCCGCCGGAGCAGTACAGCTTAGCCCAGCAATCCTTGCACTCGGGGCGGGCGTAGGCGTTGCAGTGCTTGAACTCATCCCGCACAGCGGTATTGGTGACGCCCTTCCAGATATCGCCCATGAGGTACTTAGGGTCACCCACGAACTGGTGGCAGGGATACAGGTCGCCCCACGGCGTCACAGCCATATACTCGGTTCCGGAACCGCAGCCGGAGATGCGCTTGTAGATGCAGGGGCCTCCGGTAAGGTCGATCATGTAGTGGTAGAAGGTAAAGCCCTTGCCCTCCCGGCGGCGGCGGATCATCTCCTTGGCCAGGATCTCGTACTGCTCCTTCAGGATGGGCAGATCCTCCGCAGTCAATGCACAGGGATCGTCCGGCTTAGAGACCACCGGCTCCATGCTCAGCTCCGTAAAGCCCAGGTCTGCCATGTGGAAGACATCCTTGGTGAACTCCACATTGTTATGGGTATAGGTGCCCCGGATGTAGTAGTTCTTATCCCCACGGCGGCGGACGAACTCCTGGAACTTGGGCACGATGACATCGTAGCTGCCGCGGCCTGCATAGTCCTTGCGGAGGCGGTCGTGGATCTCCTTGCGGCCATCCAGGCTCAGCACCACATTGTGGCACTCCTTGTTGCAGAAGTCGATGACATCATCATCGATCAGCATGCCGTTGGTGGTCATGGTAAAGCGGAAGTTCTTGTTGTGGATCTTCTCCTGCTCACGGCAGTAGGCCACCAGCTGCTTGACCACATCAAAGTTCATCAGCGGCTCGCCGCCGAAGAAGTCCACTTCCAGGTTGCGGCGGGTGCCGGAATTCTCGATCAAAAAGTCCATGGCCCGCTTGCCCACCTCAAAGCTCATCAGGGCACGGTCGCCCTGGTAGCGGCCCTGGGCAGCAAAGCAGTAGGAGCAGTTCAGGTTGCAGGTGTGCGCCACATGCAGGCACAGTGCCTTGACCACCGTATTGCGGTTCTTGAAGTCAAAGGCCATGTCCTTATAGATATCCGGCGCCCAAAGTTTGCCCTGGGCCTCCAGCTGGGCCACATCCTCCAGGCACTGGCGCAGGTCCTCCTCCGTAACATCCGGACGGTGGGCGTACTTTGCCAGCATCTGTGCTACGATCTCATCGGCCGGATGCTGCTTGTACAGGGCGATGATGTCGTAGGCCACCTCGTCCACAACGTGCACAGAGCCGCTGCAGGTGTCCAGCACGATATTATATCCATTGAGTTGATACTGATGTACCATTGATTTTCCTCCGTGAAAGATCACTAAAAATGAACACAAAAAATGCCGCCCGGCTCAGGCGGCATCCGATTGGAAAAAAGCTTACTTGTTGCTGTTCTCGCACTGCTGGTTAGCCACGCCGCAGGAGGTCTTGCAGGCAGACTGGCAGGAAGTCTGGCACTCGCCGCAGCCGCCGGTCTGCACGCTCTTGGTCAGGTCACGGGTAGCGATCGTCTTAATTCTTTCCATAATCAAAAACCTCTCTCGCTTGAAAAGATTGCGCTGTGCGAAGCATTGCCTCTGCCCAGCGATTTATCTTTTAGTATCATAACACGGGAGGCGATTTCTGTCAAGATTTTTTGGCACCGGGCTTCATGCAAGGGCAGCATCAGCCGGGCAGGCGGGGCTGATAGCGTGCCAGCACTGCATGCAGCCCCAGTTCCCGGGCCCGGGCCAGCAGATAGCGGTAGCGGCACAGCAGCGCCTGCCGCTCGTAGATGCGCTGCTCGATCAGATCGGAGTCCACCTCCAGATCAAACATCATCTCATTGCAGCGCAGGCAGGCCAAGCACTCCTGCAGATCCTGCTCCAGCTCCGGGCAGTAGCGCTCGTGTTCCGGGTCCCGCGGTACACGGGGCGAGAGGTTGCCCATTTCCGGGCGCAGAGTTCGTGTCATCATATGCAGCATCCTTTCTAAATCAGGCCAAGCAGCCTTTCAATGTCCTGTGCGAGTATACCGCACCTCCGGGGCAAAACCTGCCGCACCCTGGAGAAGTGCGTTAAGACGGCATTTTTTTATTTTTTGCAAGTTTTTTCAAAAATATGCTTGACAAATGCCTCCGATATGCGTATAATAACACACGTTGACCGGCTCACCCAGCCGGGCGGCACCACTGATGGGGATTTGCATAGTGGTAGTGCGGTAGACCTGTCTCTTAT
>ENA-OZGR01000774-OZGR01000774.1-human-gut-metagenome-genome-assembly--contig:-NODE-774-length-10204-cov-3.308996_pt1 | contig 10204 bp, 9 predicted proteins | sample MGYA00244660_ERZ653666 | MGnify/ENA primary metagenome ERZ653666 (study PRJEB26926, sample SAMN06165280) | human gut metagenome | biome: ENVO:00009003; feature: ENVO:2100002; material: ENVO:00002003...
GGTTAATGGGAAATGAATGTATCACCCAAGCCCACGACGCCCGTGCCGCCATCGCCAATTATGACAAAGCGCTCAGCCTCGATCCTAATTATATAGATGCCTGGATACGGAAAGGAATCACCTTGTTCAACAGCAAAGAGTATTTTGATGCGGAAAACTGTTTCAATACCGCTGTCAGCCTTCATCCTGCAAACTTTAAAGCTGTATACAACCGTGGAAAACTGCGTCTGAAAATCGATAATACAGAAGGAGCAATTGCCGACCTGGACAAGGCTACAAGTCTGAAACCCGAGCATGCCGGTGCACACGAGCTTTTCGGAGATGCCCTGTTGAGAATGGGGAAAGAAGTGGAAGCCGCCATACAATGGAGAATTGCCGAAGAACTCAGAAAGAAAAAATCATAAATAAGTTGGTAGTGTATCAGAAGTCTTCTGATTGTGAAAGTTATTGAATATCATCTTACATCAAAAACTTTTCAGTAATTCTGGAAGATTCTTATAACCTCTTTATTTATAAGAGGTTTGGGAGAAAGGTCAAAATAGAGGTAACGAATTGGCAACCGTGTTTATTTCTGCACTTTGCTGTGAGTTGCTGTCAATGTCTCTCGTCTTGATGCAAAAGTAACAATAAAAATCGGAAACACCTCAAGCCGCCTTGTGATTTTTATCATGTAAGTCTTTTTATCTAATGCAAATAAACCAAGGCAATCATACAATACCCTAAATAGCGTGACAATAAATGGAAGCACATCAGTTTAAACATTCCCATCTCTTTCTATCAACTCATTATAATGTTTCTGATATTCTTCTTCAGAAAAACCTTCAGAACAATTCTTTGAGTGCATTAAGACGCGCAAATTTTCCTGAAATAATATCTCCTGACGACTCATTTGTGAACCAAAATATTTCGGAGAATAAAAACGGTCAATTTCGGTCTGCTTTAGATTCTTGTACCCAAGAACCATCGCCATCTCAGAAAGCAAATCAAGCAAAAATGCGTTGTTGCTCTGGAAATGTGGCGATTTTTCATTCAAGCTATCAAGATATTCTCTCCAAGCGTGTCTGACCTTATGGTTCTCTTGAAAAACAACATCAATAGTATTTAAGGCATCAACCCATTCTTTGGTTATAGGGTTCGATTTTCTATTGGCCATTAATGTGAGAAACAAGTTTAATTGTGCATCTCTTTTAGCTTTTCGATTTTGATATTTAATACCTCCAAACCATATGATGATAGGAATAACCGCCACTGCTATAATTTGACCAATGCCTATCAATAACTGAACAAATTCCATATTATTCATAAATAACCTAAAATATTCTGTGAATAACAAACTTATATATCCTGCTTAATTATATCGGTTACAGGCAAACAAACAGGAATTGAAAACCTCACTCGATTTTCGTTTGATGTACTTTTTCCTTCTTGAGATTTTCCACCAACTCCGATAAATGATATTCCTAATTTCCCTTCAATTTTTCCTTCTTCAGACTCAATAACAGTAACAGCAATATCCATATTTATTAATTGCACTCGTCTTTGGATATTAACATGTGCAGGTTGCCGGGGAATACAAAAATCTCCTTCTGCGCCAATTGTAATGTTTGGATTTACAATAACGCCATACTGATTGCATTTTTCAGATGCCTCTAATATGCCTAATGAAATTTGTTCAATGGTATTACTTATAAAGTCTTTCAGTTCCATTTATATGTTACGTTTTTAGGTACAAATTTAACAATAAAAATTGGAAACACATAAAAACGCCCCATGATTTTTATCACAGGACGTTTTTATTTTCGTTGAATATACAGGTTTAATCGTTACTTCCATTTTCAGCTAATTCCGGCTATGGTTGCTGAAATTTATACTTCAATCCATATTCTTCCAGTTTGTTGTACAGTGTCGTACGTCCTATTCCGAGCAGTTCGGCGGCAACCTTGCGGTTCCCGTTCGCCTGCTTCAACGCGCGTAAGACACGCTCCTTGTCTTCCGCATCGCTGCGCAGGGCGAAACTGACAGGTGAGTTAGGCTTTGTCACGGCAAGTTCCAGATGCTCTTTCGTTACAAGCCCCGTCTGTGCCTGCAATACCGCGCCCATGATTTTCTGACGAAGCTCGCGGACATTGCCCGGCCACGCATGGGTCAGCAATGTCTTGCGGGCTTCTCCGTCAAAACCGATGACGTCACACTCCAGTTCCCGGTTCGCAATTTCACAGAAGAACTCAGCCAAAGGCATGACGTCCTCCTGACAGTCGCGCAACGGCGGAACGGTTATCTCGAAGTCGTGCAAGCGGTACAGCAAGTCCTGCCGGAAACGCTTTTCATGGACCGCCTTCTCCAGATCCTCGTTGGTGGCGGCGATGATGCGGACATTGAAACTACGGTCAGATTTGTCACCTACCGGACGGTATTTCCGTTCCTGTATGGCTCGCAGAAGCATCTGCTGGGTTTCCGGTGCGAGGTTGCCCACCTCGTCCAAAAACAGCGTGCCGCCTTCCGCCTCATGGAAATAACCTTTCTTGGCACTGTCCGCACCCGTGAACGCGCCTCTGACGTGTCCGAAGAAAGCCGACGGTGCAAGCTCTTTGGTGAGCGAACCGCAGTCCACAGCCACAAACGGCTTTCCTGCCCGCTTGCCCTTGTCGTGCAGCAGGTGGGCGATATGCTCCTTGCCCGTGCCGTTCTCCCCGAATATCAGCACGCTCATGTCGGTGGGGGCTACCAGCCTTATCCGCTTCATGATGGCTTGGAACGCCGAGCCGTCACGAGAGAACAGGGGCATACGGCTTCGTCCGGTGTGCCGTTCTTTCAATATGTTCCGCAGCAGGGGAACGAGTTTGTCCTCCACAAGCTGCTTGGGTATGTAGTCCAGCGAGCCGAGTTTCATACTTTCGACTGCCGTATGTACTTCGGCATAGTCGGTCATGATGATGAACGGCTGCATCATCCCTTCCTTGCGCATCCAGCGCAACAAGTCGATGCCATCGCCTTCTGGCAAACGCAAGTCTGAAATTATAATGTCGTTTTCTGTCGCTTGTTGCAGCAGTTTCTTGGCTATCGAGAGGTGAAATGCCTGCACGGTATGGAATCCCTCCCGTGCCAGCAGGTTGCAGACAAACTCGCAGTACACGATATTGTCATCCACCACTATGACTTTTGTTTTATCGTTCATTATCGTATTTTCTCCTTTCTTCTTTCGCCATTTCAATAATCGTTAAACCCTTATCCAATACATCTTTTACAGCAGTGTGTATTGCCTCCCAGTCGGAAGTAGGACTTCTATGAAGCAGTTTATAAAGTTCCCTTAATGGCTGGTCGGCATGGAGTATCTCCCATGAACTTCGCAGATGGTGTATAAGTGCATCCAGTTCCTGAAAATTTTTTCGATGTTCTGCATTCCTGACAGCCTGCATTTCCTTTTCGGTTTCCGTTATCAGCTTCTCCAGCATGACGGATTCATTTTCGTATGACAACAGGGTGGAGAAGTCGGGCTTTTCGTCCCATGTGCCTTTCAGGGCGCATTTGTCTGAAACCTCCAACAGTTCCGATATGGAGAAGGGTTTGAACAGGCATCCGGCGAATCCCCGTTCGATAAGTTCTTCCTTGCTGCAACTGCCCGAAGCGGTTGTTACCACTACCGGGATAGCCCTTGAGTTGCCCACATTGGAGGTGCGTAGAAGCTCCAGCAACTCGAAGCCGTTTATTTCCGGCATATTCAGGTCAGTAAGCAGCAGGGCGTATTCCTTTTTCCGTATCAATTCCATCAGCTCCGCTACATTAATGCAGATGTCACAGTGTACTCCTTCTTGGACATACATTTCTTTCAGCATCAGTAGTAACACCTCGTCATTGTCGATGGCGATGACATCATGGAATGTACGGTCATGATGATTCCGTGTCTGATTTATCCGTTCCGGCAGTTCACCGGCTGTCTGCATGGGTATTTCCACTGTGAAACGGCTGCCTTTGCCTTTCTCGCTCTCCAGCCGGATTGTACCGTCGAGCATTGACACGATACGCTGAACGATGGAAAGACCTAATCCGAAGCCGTCCTTTGCGGCAGCGTTTGACAGACGCTCAAACGCACCGAATACCTGTCGTTGTTCCTCTTCGGTCATTCCTGTGCCCGTATCTTCGACGATAAGTTTCAGGACTCCATTATCGTAGTCCGTTGTCAGAGAAACGCCACCGTTCTCCGTGAACTTGATGGCGTTTGACAGCAGGTTGTTGCCGATTTGCAGGATATGTTCCTTATCGGTCAGGATGACTGCATCCGTCTGATTGGTTATGGTAAGAGCCAGTCCCTTGTTCATGGCGATGGGCGTAAACTCCGTTTCAAGAATGTGCGTGATTGCCGAAATCCGGCAAGGAGAAATGTTCGGCTGTTCCTTGCCGTTGTCCAGACGGAAGAAACTTAGCAACGTGTTAAGCATTTTACGCATACGTTCAGAAGATTGCCGGATATTACGGACATATTGCTCTTTTTTATCCGCATCATTGCCTTTTTCCATCAACGCAATATAACCGATTATTGCGGTTAAAGGTGTGCGCAGCTCATGGGTGATGGTATGCACCGCTTTCTTGCGGGAGGCTATCAGTGCCTCATTCTGTTCAACTGATTTTTGGAGTTGTCCGATTAAATCTGTTGTTTCCTGTTTATATCGCTTGATGCGGACGGCATTTCGATGGATGATTATATATGAAATGACCAACAGCAATAAAACGAATCCTGTCAAGCCGCCAATCTGAAAGAATGACCGTTCCCGCATGGCGGCTATTTCCGCTTCTCGTTTCTGTAAGTCTGCTTGTACTTTCCTGTCTATTTGGCGAATCAAGCCTTGTAATTGTCTGTTAAGTTCTGCATTCCGTGCAGCAAGGCTGTCAGCGTGTACTGAAAGACGGCGGCTTTGCGCTTGTTGTTCGGCTATCATGTTCCGATTAAGGGAACAGAGCATCGTGGTGGTTATAGTAGGTTTTGCTTCTTCTTTTTTACCAAAGATGCCCAAGAATCCTTTCCGTTTCGGTTTCTTAGGTTGCTCTTGGGCACTCTTCTGTACGATTACGGGTACTTGACGGTTTATCTTTTTGTTGATGGCTTGTTGTTGTTCAAGCACCTGCACTATTTGGTGCATCCGTCGTTCTTTATCTTCGAGAAGATGACGTACACTGTCAATGCGCTCTGCCGGATAGGTAACTTTGAAACGGCATAGCATACTGTCCATTGCCATACGTAGGGTATGGTAATGTTCCAAATCTTCATCATCCCATTCCAATATCGTTTCACCTAATAGGGAAAACTCTATAAGTCGAATATGCACATCGTTTATTTCTTTCCGTAACTCGTCAATCTGTCGGTTGTCTGATTCCAAATTTTCTATTTCCTGCCATTCTGAATGCCAGATATAAGCAATGCAGCCGATTAACAATGTAATCAGCAAATAGCCCGAAGCAACTATTTTCTGGATATATCTCATTGGGATGCTTCTAACTTTAAGTTAGTTCATGATTTTTACCCAAAATTTTATTCTGAGGATTTCGGATTACCTCTTCGTGATGAAAATAATCACTGAATAAAATGTCGTTATCATGACAGTAGGCGATGATTTCGTTTTCCATTTCCGTCAGCGGCGTTTTGTCGTCTTGTATATATATCCGCTCGTATAGTGGATAGGAATCAGGATAATGTTCCTGAACGTATTGCATGATATCGTTTTTATAGCCTCCGCGCAAGTTCAGGTCTTCGAACCAATATTCACTGACGGAACTACGGCTGGTTTCTATAATCGCTTTCCAGTCCGTGACCCCTATAAAAATCGGTGACATGAACAGTATGGTATAGATTCCGTTCTTGTGAAGTGTCCGAAGTGTTTCCAATCGCTCCCGCACCGTACTCGCCCGATCCATGTCCCGGCGGAAATTCTCATCCAGCGTATTGACAGACAATGCCACACTCAAACGCTTCATCTTTTTGAGTAAATCCAAATCACGGAGTATCAATTTGTTTTTGGTAGCAATTTGCAGATAGCAATCTACACCTACCAATTGCTCCAAGATGGAACGCGTGATACCGTATTTTACCTCATACGGATTGTAACAATCCGTCACGGTTCCCATAAAGACATTTTTCCCAGTTATTTGAGAGCCGTTTATTTTATGTCTTGCCCGTTTAATGTCAATGAAATAACCCCACGATTCTGAATGTCCCGTGAAGCGTTTCATAAATGACGCATAGCAATATTTGCAGGCATGGGGACAGCCTACATAGGGGTTGATGGTAAACTGACCAATTTTGGATTTGGTCAGATAGCTTTCGACCGTTTTTTCCGCTACAATTATTTTTTCCATTACATAGTTTCAGATGATGAAGCTCTTTTGGTTTCCTTCTTTGATAATATCGGTAGGTTTCACATGTCCTATCAAGAGCGGAGATGCTGGATCGTGGAGTTTGTAGTTCTCCACTGCCAACTCCGGTTTCTTGTTGGCATAACAATATCTACAACCGTTCAGGCACGTGTTGTACGCTCCGATGTCGCGTGTAGGCATACAACTGCATCCGATGCGGGTTCCCTTGTGTACCATATTCTTGAGCCGACAACCCAACGCGTTTCCCAGATTGGCGGTAGTCATACAACCAGAAACGGATATTCCGTATCGGCTGTAATTCTCCGATGTCCCACAGGTTTGCAGGTGCAACCTGTATTTCCGGGCGATTGCGCCCATTCCCTCTGCCAGCTTTTCCTTGTCCCTATCGGTCAGCGGAATCAGTTCGGGCATATTGTATTCGAGCCTCTTGTACATTTCCACGAAACTGAATACGCAGAAGTTCACATACGGTGCAAGGCTTGAAGCCATGTAATCGAATATTTTCAGATGGTAATCCACGGTGTATTTCCGGGTCAGCAGTACAGGGTCGTAACGCCATGCAACGCATTTGCTTCCGACTTTTGCAGAGAGTTCGACAAGCGTGTCAATACTTTGGTCTATGTCCGGTACGTTCGGTTCTACGTCTTTGCCGTATGCCGTGATAGTGTAGTGACAGAACACATTGAAACGGTCGGTAATCCGATGAAGTTCCGGCAGAATCGGTCGGTAGTTTTTAGAGCAGAACACCACGCAATCCACTACTGACGGGTCGAGCGTGTATTTTGTAATATGATTCGGGAACAGCGGGTTACGTGAATAGACAAAGCCTTCCTCGAATCGGTTCAACAGCCAATCGCTGTAATAATTGACGGTATCGGTCCGTCCTCCTGTATTTATAATCATGTTTTATGCAATATTAAATTTTTCATCTCTTTCTTTTTCTTACTCTTCGTCACCAAGTAAACACCGGCAAATACCAAAGCCGCCGACAACAGTTTTTGTATCGAGAGGGTGTCCTGCCTGACAGCAATAGCTATTAGGGAAGCAACAATGGGCTGTACATAATTGTACATACTGACCGTAGTGGGACGGATGTGTTTCAATGCCATCGGGATAAGCATGAATGCAACGAACGTGGCTCCAAACAGCAGATAAAAGAGTGCGCACAGTTGCATCATGTCGAAAGTTTCCCGATGGAATATGGGGACGTGCTGCACGTGCGGGAGACAAAACGGCGCGAGTACCATTGAGGAGAACAGAAACATCCATTTCATCATCGTCACGGACGAATAGCGTCGGGACAAAGGTTTGGACAAGACCAGATAGACGGAATACATCAACTGATTCAGCAGCATCAGTGTATCTCCCCAAAAGCTGGCGGTTCCGTCGGAAGTATGTGCGGAGCTGAACACGAGCAACACTCCTCCACTTACGCCAAGAAATACACCGAATGACTTTTTTGCCGTAACGAGCTCTTTGAGGACAACGGCAGCCAGCAATAACACGAAAATAGGCACTGCGGTAGCGATAATGGAGGCATCGACAGGCGAAGAACTTTTCAACCCGGAAACAAACAGCCATTGGTTGATACCCACGCCGCACAAGGCGCAGATGAACAGTGTCCCCAAATCTTTTGGCAGAACTTTTTCTTTCGGCATGAAGAGGGACACGAACCAAAACATCATGCAGGCAAAAATCGCCCGCATGATGGTAATTGCTTCCGGTGGTACATCCGAGGTCAGCAGGTATTTGAATACCGGCATACTGACACCGAACAGGATATTTGCCGACAATATCAGAATATGTCCTTTCATGTTGCGGTGTTACCAGAGGTCCGTATGTATCCGCTCCTCAATGTCGATTTCTTTTTGTTTGGGCAGAAAGGCATTTTCTGCGGGATAACCCATCGTAAGCAGACAGGTGAATTCGTAGTCTTCGGGAGCACCGACAATCTTCTTGATTTTTTCTACTTCGTCGGCAACGGGAATGTGGAACACGGTTCCCAAGCCTTCGGCAGTGGCGGCGAGCAGCATATTTTCCAGTGCGCACCATGCCGAAGCGAAGTAGTTGAGCGAGCTTTGCTCTTTGGGTTGGAGCAGCGGACTTTGTTTCTGACGGAAGAAAGGCAGGATCAGCAGGCCGCTTTGCATCAGCATACGCTGTTGCTTGGGCAGGGCATCGGCGAACATATCCATCTTATCCTTGTCGCCCGATTCATCCACTTCATGCACCAATTTTTTGAATGCTTCCATGTTTTTGGCAAGCGGCTCTATCACTTTGACAATATTCTCACGCCCACGCACCACGATGAATTCAAGCTGGCGCAGATGGTCGTTTGTCGGGGCTTTGAATGCCGTGCCGATTACTCTTTTAAGGATTTCATCACTTACTTCACGGTCGGAGTAGTCACGATATGTGCGACGTTTCTCCAATACTTCATAGAATTCCATATCAATACTTTTTTAAGTTATGTTTCTTGTTTCCAGTTGCAAAGTTACGCCACTTTATTGTTTTGAATTTGTTTTATTGTTTTATACAATTGTTGTAAATTTGCAATCGCATAAATTAAAGCAATTATTTATGGAAGATACAGCCATACCATACGAACTGCCCGAAGCGGAGAATCATTCGTTTTTCTTCATCGACCAACGTGTGGAGCCGAGCCTCGAAGCCAAGCTCCACCGACACGATGCGTGGGAATTGTATTATGTCGTTCATGGACAGGGTAACCGAATGGCAGGCGACACATTACAGCCTTTTGCAACAGGGGATGTAGTATTGATTCCTCCATCAATGCTTCATCGCTGGGAATACACAGCCGACAGTGCGGACGAGGACGGTTGTGTCCGTTATCTAATGGTGGCTTTCAGCCATTCTTTGGTGGTGCGGTGCATGGAAGTATTTCCCGAATTGCGGAACAGACTGGCAGGCGTGATGTTTCCGACTGATGCATTGAAGTTCGGACCAGAGAGCGCACGGGTTATCCGCAAGGCACTGTCCGAAATAAACGGAATGGACGAGCTGGGACGTTTAAGTGCGATGTTCCGTCTGCTTCCTGTCATTTTTACCTCGTCGGATTATACGTTTGCTGGAAAACCGATGCGTATCGAGAAGGACGTTCGGCGTATGCAGCAGATTTGCGCATACGTGATGAAGCACTACGTTCATTCCATAGCATTGGATGATATAGCCACAGAAGTTGGTATGAATCGTTCTGCATTCTGTTCTTATTTTAAGCGGTGTAAGGGAATGACTTTCTCGCAGTTCGTTACGCAGTACCGTCTGAATACGGCTTGCGGTTTGCTGAAACATTCGCAAAAAGGAGTGTCGGAGATATGTTATCTTGTCGGATTCAACGACCTGCCGCATTTTATAAGAATTTTCACTAAATCAATAGGAACATCTCCATCCAAATATAGAAAACAATATCAGTGTGAGAATACTTAACTTTACCCAACAAGTTCAAGCCGTAACGAGCAATAAAATCGTTACTGCTTGAAGTGTAAATTACAACCTCATTCCCCGTTTACGCTTCTTCTTCCTGCGAAGCATCTCCGCCATTTCCTGATTAGCTTCCACATCGGCGGCGTTGTAAGATGAACCGTTGCCGTTAAGCAATCCCAAAGAGCCGTTGAATAACTCGCTTTGTACCGTGCCAGATGGTGCACTCTGTGTAGTCGCTTCATGTGCTTTGGCTGCCATTCCCATACGCTCATTATATCTGTTGCGCTGCAATGCCGCATCAATCTTGGAATAGCTGAAACGCCTATCCACCTTGGAGCCGTTGAAATGCTGTCTCTTATACACATCTCCGAGCCCACGAGACTAGCGCTCATCT
>ENA-OZGR01000776-OZGR01000776.1-human-gut-metagenome-genome-assembly--contig:-NODE-776-length-10189-cov-4.311920_pt1 | contig 10189 bp, 7 predicted proteins | sample MGYA00244660_ERZ653666 | MGnify/ENA primary metagenome ERZ653666 (study PRJEB26926, sample SAMN06165280) | human gut metagenome | biome: ENVO:00009003; feature: ENVO:2100002; material: ENVO:00002003...
AGTCTCGTGGGCTCGGAGATGTGTATAAGAGACAGGCTCTAATGATTTTACTCAACGAATAATTTTATAACATTATGAGACGATTTCAAATTCTGTTATTATTCATTGCCATATCTTGTTCCATGTTCGCACAGGATAGGTTGTCGCTGTTTATAGGCAGAGCAAATAAATACGCTTCTGTAGAGTTATCTGATTACCGGAAGCGTTTATGTGTAGAATATAATGTGTCCAACCGTTCATTGGATGACTATTATAGGCGATGTGGAAGCGATTGGGGAAATGTTGGCTTGGCTCTTGAAATAGCCAGAACTTCCGGCAAACACATGCGGGATGTATGTGATTACTATAAACGTTATCACCGATATGGCTGGAATCGTATTCTGGTAGAAATAGGTATCAAACCCGGTTCAACATATTATAACCCGTTCTATGACAGGATTCATTATCATAGCAACTGTTGGCATGAACATTATTGTTCCTATTGCGATCATCACAATAAACATCATCACAAACACTATAAAAAGCATAAACGCCATAAACACCCCAAATGGCATGATCGTGACGATGACGATTGGGATGATGACGATGATGACGACTAACACTTTCCATCATATATCTGTCACACTCCATCTACTGAAAAAGAATAAGGCAAATCCGCCTCCTGTATTCCGCGCTGCAAGTTGGGGTGGGCAGACATACGAAACTCTGCCTTACCGCCCTTCAACATCTCACCATGCTTGAGAAAGTTTGCCGTATAGACCCGGCCGTTGACCAGCATTTGGTCGATATAACGGTTTGCTTCACTATTTTCGGGAGCAGAGAGTACCCAGTCGTTGCCGTTTTCAAAGTGAAGGGTTGCCTTGCGGAAAAGCGGTGCACCGAGAACATATTCATCCGTTCCGGGACATACCGGATAAAAGCCCAATGCCGAGAACACATACCAAGCCGAAGTCTGGCCATTGTCCTCGTCTCCGCAATATCCGTCGGGAGCCGAAGTATACATACGATTAATCACTTCACGCAACCAATATTGCGCTTTCCAGGGTTGTCCGGCATAGTCGTAAAGGTAAATCATGTGTTGAATGGGTTGGTTGCCATGTGCATAGTTCCCCATGTTCATTACCGTCATCTCACGTATTTCGTGAATCACCTGCCCGTAATAGCTGTCATCGAAAACAGGAGGAACGGCAAACACCGAGTCAAGCATCGTGACAAACATTTCTTTACCTCCCATCAGGTTTATCAGCCCCTGCGGGTCATGAAAAACCGACCAGGAATAATGCCAACTGTTTCCCTCGGTAAATGCATCTCCCCACTTCAACGGAGAGAACGTTTTTTGGAATTCTCCGTTCCGGTTCTTGCCGCGCATCAGCTTACTTTCGGTGTCGAAAAGATTCTTATAGTTCAAGGCACGTTTGGCAAAGAGGGTAATTTCTTCCTGCGGCCGTTTCAATTCCTTTGCCAGACGGTAAATGCACCAGTCATCGTATGCATACTCCAGTGTGCGGGCAGCATTCTCGTTGATGTTCACATCGTATGGGATATAACCCAAACGATTATAGTATTTATAGCCCAGTCGCCCGGTGGAGGATACTTCGGGATGCACATTTTCGGTTCCGTGCAGCAACCCTTTATACAAGCTTTCCACCTCTTCCACACGCACACCTTTCATATAAGCATCCACTAAAACGGAGGCCGAGTTATTACCCACCATACAACCGCGATGCCCCGGACTCGCCCATTCGGGAAAGAAACCGCTTTCTTTATAAGTATTTATCAGACCTTCCTGAATTTCCTTGTTGACGGACGGATACATCAGGTTGAGCAATGGAAACAGGCAGCGGAATGTATCCCAAAAGCCGGTATCGGTATATAGATAACCGGACAGCACCTTGCCATTATAAGGACTGTAATGTATCGGCTGTCCTTTCGCATCCATTTCATAAAACTTACGCGGAAAAAGCAACGAACGGTAGAGACAGGAATAGAAGGTGCGATATTGTTCGTCTGTTCCGCCTTCCACCTCTATCTTGCCCAACACCCGGTTCCAGGCATCCTTGCCTTTTCGCACCAGCGTATCGAAATCATCGGCACCCAGTTCGCACAGATTCGCTTCCGCCTGTTCGGGACTGATAAACGAAGAGGCGACCCGTGCATGCACCACTTCCCCTTTACGGGTCTTGAAGCCGATAACGGCTCCTGTGTGAAAAGCATTCTGCTCCATGACGTCTCTCTTTAAAGAAAGGGAAACCTCATCCTTTTTCCTTTTAGGCTTCTCATCATTGGAGAAGGTGGCCCGATAAGTAAACGGCTTGTCGAACTCAACGACAAAATAGTTCTTGAAGTTATCGGGCACGCCGCCACTGTTGCGTGTGGTATAGCCTATAATCTTATTCTCTTCGGGAATAACCCTGATGAAAGACCCACAGTCGAAAGCATCGACCACAATATATGAATCATTTTCAGGAAAAGTGAAGCGAAACATCACCGCACGTTCGGTCGGTGTAAGCTCGGTCACTACATCATGTTCCGCCAGATACACCTTATAATAATAAGGACGCGACAGTTCGGCCTTATGGGAAAACCAACTGGCACGCTTGTCTTCATCAAACTCCGGCTTCCCGGTAACGGGCATCAGAGAGAACTGACCGTAATCGTTAATCCACGGACTGGGCTGGTGAGTCTGCTTAAAGCCACGAATCTTATTGGCCGTATAGACGTATTGCCATCCGTCACCCATCTTTCCGGTTTGTGGTGTCCAAAAATTCATTCCCCACGGACGGGCAGTCGCAGGATAAGTATTGCCGGTGGAAAGTTCGAAAGAGGACTGAGTTCCCACCAACGGACTCACATAATCGGCATAGTCCTTTGCCTGCACCCATAAAGTGAAGCAAAAGAATACAACTGACAGGAAAAGTTTCTTTATCATCGTGTTGCCTGGTTTATTTACGGTTTAAAAGGTTCGGCTCCCATACTGATTTCCATCACTCCCCCCGCCGTCAGGTCGCTGTGCGTGAAGAAAGGCTGTTCAAGCGGTTTCCCGTTCAACAGAATGGACTGAACATATTTGTTTTCTTTTGAGTTGTTCTTCGTGCGAATCACAAAATCCTTTTGACCGGGCAGGTGAATGATCACTTCCTCGAACAAGGGACGGCCAATGGAGTAAACCGGCTCACCGGGACACACCTGATAGAAACCCATCGCATTCAGAATATACCAGGCTGACATCTGACCACAATCCTCATTGCCCGAAAGACCGTCGGGAGCATTGCGGTACTGACTATACAGCACACTGTCTACCAATTCCTGTGTCCGCCACGGACGATTGACATAGTTATACAGATGGATGATGTGATGACTCGGCTCGTTGCCGTGAGCATATTGCCCGATAAGACCGGAAATATCTGCCGAAACCGTCTCCCCTTCAAGCTCGGAAGAAACAGTGAACAGGGAATCCAGCTTACCGACAAAAGCCTCCTCTCCTCCCATCAAGCCAACCAGACCGGGCACATCGTGAGGCACGAACCAAGTCCACTGCCAAGCCGTACCTTCGCAATAATCGTCACTGCGATGGGTAGACGAACGAGGATTGAACGGAGTACGCCATTTCCCCTTACTGTCCCGCCCGCGCATAAAACGGGTTTCGGGGTCGAAGTAAGACTTATATGCCCCGGCAAAACGAGCATATTTATCTCTTGTTTCCACATCTCCCAAACTATCTGCCAATACGGAGATACACCAATCATCGTATGCATATTCCAATGCCTTTGCCACCGATTCATTTTCGAGGTCGCAAGGAATATAGCCCAGCGCATCCTTGTAATAACGGGCACGGGGCATCACAAAAGGAACCAGCCACTTCGGACCGACAATGCCGGTCGTGTCGTATTCAGCAGTACGGAGACAGGCTTGGTAGGCTTCGCGAACATCGAAATCGCGATAGCCCTTCACGTATGCATCGGTGATGATAGAGGCAGCATGATAGCCAATCATCGTTCCCGTGTAGTTGGCAGCACAATCCCATTTCGGGAAAACACCTCCCTCACGCTGTTTTTTCAACAATGAACGGATATAGCTTTCGTTGGTATGAGGGTCTATGATGGTGAGCAAAGGATGCAACGCACGAAATGTGTCCCAAATAGAAAAAGTGGTGTAAACAGGATCTTCCTTATCGGTGGTGTGCACTTTTAAATCCATCCCCAAATAACGCCCGTCTACATCGGTAAACAAGTTCGGACTCAAGAATGCATGATACATGGCAGTATAGAAAATGGCAAGTTGGTCGGGGTCTTCCGTTTTCACCTCTATCTTTGAAAGACAATCATTCCAAGTCTTTCGGGCATCGGCACGCACCTTGTCAAAATCCCAGTCGGGCAACTCAGCCAACAGATTCTGCCTGGCTCCTTCACCATCGACAGACGAGATGGAGAAACGAACCATTACCTGTTCATCTTCCGCCGTATCAAAACGGAGCAACATTTTGCAGACGGGAATCTGCTGTCCGCCTTCCTCGATGGTATCGGTATAAAGAGTATGGGTAAAAGGCTTTGAGAAAACAGCATAAAAATAAAGATCTTGTTGCCAAGCCCAATAAGCACTGCGCTTGTATCCGCAAAGCACGGTATCATTGACAGCCTCCACCTCCATGACCTGATTGGTTTGCTGCTGAATATTATAGTCCATATCCAGAATGAAACCCGATTCCTTGCTTTCAGGAAACGTATAACGGTGCATGGCGGCACGCTCAGTGGCCGTCAGCTCGGCTTTCACACCGTAAGTATCCAAGAAAACCGAATAATATCCCGGTTCGGCATACTCGTTCCTGTGCGAAAAAGCAGAAGCGAAAGGACGCTGCTGACTCTCTTTCCCAAGATATTCCACCTTCTGCTCACCTACGGTAGGCATCAAAAGAAAATCACCGAAATCGGCACAGCCCGTACCGCTAAGGCGTGTGTGGGCAAAACCATTGATGGTGGAATCTTCGTAATAGTAGCCCGAACAGGAGTCCCAGCCATCGATACGCGTATCAGGACCCGGTTGAATCATTCCGTGAGGCAACATGGCACCCGGATGCGTATGTCCGTGTCCTCCCGTTCCGATGAAAGGATTGACATAACCAGTGTATTCTTTCATTTCCGTTGTTTGGGTAGAACATGCACTCAAACATAATAATCCTACCAAACAACCGCTTACGAGTCTATTGAATTTCATTGTTTTCTATTTGATGTTATTTTATTTCCGATGAAACGGATTATCGATACCAAATCTCTCCCGGTTCGGAACTCATCTCGAATTCCACAGTAGCCCCGTCCATTATCTGTTGATGGGTGATATAACTCTTATCGTATGGCTTTCCGTTCAACTTGACCGACCGGATATAGATATTCTCACGGTTGACAGCCGGTGCCAGCACTGTAAAAGTCTTCCCGTTGTCAAGATGCATACGCATTTCGGGAAATAACGGAGTCCCTATTTCATATTCACCACTTACGGGATTGACCGGATAAAAGCTCATGGCACTGAATACATACCAGGCAGACATCTGACCGCAATCTTCATTGCCGCACAGTCCGGCAGGTGCATTGAAATAAAGATGATGCATCACCTGCGCCACATACTTCTGAGTCTTCCACGGCTGACGTACTTTATTATACAAATAAATGACATGATGGCTCGGCTCATTGCCATGAGCATACTGCCCAATCATACCGGTGCTGAAAATAGGCAAATCCTCCTTCCCGGCAGGGATATACGTAAACATACTATCGAGCTTCTCTGCAAAGCGGTCTTTTCCTCCGACCAAAGTTATCAGTCCGCGAATATCCTGAGGCACAGACCATAAATACTGCCATCCGTTACTCTCGCAAATATGGGCTGTATAGTCATCGGGACAGAAAGGCCGGATAAAAACACCCTTGTCATCAACGGGCTGCATAAATCCTGTAGCGGGATTGAATACATTCTTGTAGTTTTGAGAACGCTTGTAAAACTCTTCCGCCAGTTCCGTCTTTCCCATCTTGCGCGCCATCTCTGCAATGCAATAATCATCAAAAGCATACTCCAGTGTTTTGGAAAGCGACCAATTGTCGGCATTATACTCATCTTTTATATTATAAGGAATATAACCGAGCTTCTTATAAAGCCCGATTCCCCGATAATTGTCCAAGTTGGCAGTGGCGACACAGGCCTTCAATGCTTTCTCTGCATCAAAGTCACCTATTCCTTTCAAATAAGCATCCACAATGACGGGAACAGCATGATAGCCAATCATCATATCAGTCTCACTGCCCCAAAAGTTCCAAACCGGAAGCCGGCCGTTTTGGTCATAAAAAGCAAGAAAAGACTTTATCATGTCATTGGTGCGGACAGGCTCGGTATAAGTAAGAAGCGGATGGGCGGCACGATAAGTATCCCATAAAGAAAAAGTGCCATAGTTCACCCAGCCATCGGCTTTATGTATTTTCTTATCAGGTCCATAATACGAACCGTCCACATCACTAAAGACAGTGGGCGCTATCATGGTGCGATACAAAGCCGTATAGAAATTCACCTTGTCATCCAAGTCACAGATGCCCCTGACCTCTATCTTCCCAAGCTGACGGTTCCAATTCTCTTTGGTCTCCGCCACATACTTATCAAAGTCATTATGAGGAGCCTCAGCCGCCAGGTTTCCAGCTGCCCCTTCCATGCTTACTCCCGAAAGAGCCGTACACAACACTATTTCTTCCCCATCGGTCGTATCAAAGTTGAAACGTGCCACGTATGCAGTACCTATGGTCTTGCCATCCTGTATGATGGCGGTAGTATCTATTTCGGAAGACCGGAACGGTTTGGAAAAACGGGTACGGAAGAAAACACGCTGTCCACGTGCCCAACCGTCAGAGAACCGATATCCCTGTATGGTGCATGAGTCCACCACCTCGATATGGGAGTCTTGTGTGAAATCCCAGTTCATCGCCTTCTTCAAATTCAGGAATACGGCAGACTGCGCTTTTGGGAAAGTGTAACGCTGAATGCCACAACGCTCCGTGGCAGTCAACTCCACATTTATATTATAATCTTTCAGCAATACACGGTAATATCCTGCAGAAGCCTCTTCATCCGAATGCCGGAACTTGGAATGAATGCCCAAAGGCGCTTCAGCTTCACGATAAGGAAGGGTGACAGGCATGTAGGAAATGTCGTACAAATCACCGGCCCCTGTCCCCGACAAATGCGTGTGACTGAAACCGGCAATGGTACTGTCGGGATAATAATAACCCGAAATACGGTCCCAACCGGGCAAGCCGTTATCCGGACTCAACTGAACCATGCCAAACGGTGCCTGAGCACCGGGATAGGTATTCCCGGTAAAATCTGTTCCGATAAACGGGTTTACCAATAAACTATAATCAACAGCCGATGCCGGCTGCCTATCGGATATACATGCTCCAAATATCACCAGAAAAAACAAAAACGAGAGAAGAGGTGTCTTCATACTATACAAAGAATTTCATTATTACTCTATCACAAAAATACATATTATAATCACAACAGCAACCTTTCCTATCAAACACTTCATTTTTTTCCGATTATTTTTCTCATTCCAGGTATAAGAAACAATAAAATAAAGAAAGTCTTTTGATAGGAACTTAGAAGTTTTTTTGTATGTTTGTCCATTATATTATTGAAAAACACAACTTAAACAATGAAAAAGAGCGATTTTATCTTTCTTTTGGTGGCTACAGCCATTTTTCTCCCCTTCTTTATAAGCGATGATGCTTATGAATGGTACAAAACCTTTAACGCCACCCATGGCATGGTCATGAGTTTCCTGAAGTTTGCCATCCTTTCTACCATGGGCGAAATGATCGGACTGCGCATCAGTACCGGTGTTTATATCAACCGGACTTTCGGAATCATTCCCCGGATGGTGGTATGGGGACTGCTTGGCATGGGCATCAATATGGCAATGATTATCTTCTCAAAAGGAGTGCCGATGTTTATGGAATATATGGGTATGGCAAATGCTTCCTCCACCATCAACGGAGAGATGTGTTTTGAGAAAATAATGATAGCATTAGCCATATCGGTAGCCATGAACAGCATTTTTGCCCCCGTCTTTATGACTCTTCACAAGATAACCGACACCCACATAGGTCACTGCGGCGGTTCGGTAAAGGCACTGCTCACTCCCATCCCCATGAAACGGATTATGACGGAACTGAACTGGGCAGTGTTGTGGGGATTCGTATTCAAGAAAACCATTCCTTTGTTCTGGTATCCGGCACATACCATCACTTTCCTGCTCCCTCCGAATATGAGAGTGCTGTTTGCCGCCATATTGGGCATCGTACTGGGAGTGTTGTTGGCCGTTGCAGCCAAAAAGAAATAAAAAATAACATATATACGCGTAGACTTGTACGTACGTATGTGTAGGCTTATGCCACCGTATGTACAGGCTCTTGCGTACGTACGTGCAGGCTTGTGTCACCGTATGTGTATAACCCGATGCGTACGTACACACACTTTACAAATAGACAGCTCGCACTGCATGTTGCAAAAAGACCTTGATGTTTCTTAAAAACATGCCGAGCTTATTATTAAACATCAAGGTCTTTTTTGAAAACATCACCATCTTTTTTAAAAAGCTCGGTATGTTTTTCCTGTAAGGGCAGATTACCTCCCCTCACCAAGTCGGTTATTTCTTTTTGTCCGTTCATCCTTACATTTTAATAAAAACACACTGATAATTAGTTTATTAAGAATGACAGAATATCCCCTCATCCTCGTTTCAGCCGTCTTACCCGGCCCTTTCAAAATCTGCCTTCAGCAGTGTGAAGTTTTGTAAATGAAAGGAGGATGAAAGGGTGAAAACAAGATGTCCATTCACTACCGGACCCCCATCAGCAGGAGCTTTCAACGGTTAATGAAAGGAGAAAAGGAAAAACAATTTATATTGCAGAAACATGGCTGATTGCATGTGGAAACAACGGTTTTACATGCAGTTCCTTATAAATTACAAAAGAATGAAACAAACACAGGAACACTCATGTCAATCAAGATTCCATGAAAAATAGCAATCGGAATCATGTCTTTTCCCGAATACCGGGTAATAGAAGGTAATAATACATCCATTGAATTAACTCCGGCAGCAGAAATAGGTGCCAGCCTCCCAAAGTATTTCCGAATAAGAGGAGCACCGAGAAGTGCCATCATTTCACGAAAAATATTTGCCAAAAGAGCAATTGTTCCTAACTCTGTGGCTAACTGTAATCCCATAGAAGGTTCTTTGAACTGTGTAATCAAAATAGAAGAAAGGGAATAATAGGCAAAGCCACTTCCCACCGCCATGCAGTCAAAAACACTCCACTGGGTTAATAACAAACTGGCAAATGCCGAAAAAAGCAACGTTCCTGTAATAGTAGCAACAGGCACCAGCAGCATTTTGAATCGCAAACTTTTAATCAACTCTTTTAATTGTCTGTTACATCCAATCCCAATTCCAACTTGCAACATCAATGCATACAACACATACATGGAAACATTGTGTGTAGAAAACCGGAACTCATTGGCTGCTCCTATCAAACAACCGACACAGAAAAACGCCACAACAATCAAACTACCTTTCATTCGTTACCTCCTTTCTTAAAAAATAAATGAAACACCAGGAAAGATGCCAGTAAACTACCTAAAATACTTAAAGTTGCAAGTACAATGGCCTGCCATCCGAATTTCCCTATATTATTAATAATTAAGCTATTGGAACCTATTGAAAGCCCCAGAACAAAAAGCAACAGGAATATGGTAAGAGAAATACTTTTCTCTACTTTTTGCAAAAATCGTAAATCACGCAACAGATATCCAATGCCGATACCTGTAAACATTATAGATATAATAGTAAACATAAAATAGCTACTTTTAGAATGAAACATAGATTCTGATGACTAAAAACAAAGTCACCACTAATATACTTTTCATTTCCACAGCCTGTTGGAATGAAGAAAAAATAGAATGGATAAAACTCAAATAAACCCGCTGAACCAATGCACGTGTACAATGAAGCTGTTACACAGGCTTTCTCGTTCCCATCTAACGCTATATGTGCTATATGTAGAGCATAATTGGTTCATATTATCTATAAATTTTGGTGCAAAGATAACCGTTATTCGCATATTTACCAAATAAATATTCATAATTAACCCTATTC
>ENA-OZGR01000788-OZGR01000788.1-human-gut-metagenome-genome-assembly--contig:-NODE-788-length-10028-cov-5.249774_pt1 | contig 10028 bp, 9 predicted proteins | sample MGYA00244660_ERZ653666 | MGnify/ENA primary metagenome ERZ653666 (study PRJEB26926, sample SAMN06165280) | human gut metagenome | biome: ENVO:00009003; feature: ENVO:2100002; material: ENVO:00002003...
GGAACGCACGGACCTGGACATCAGCCAAATGCTGCGAAAGGTCTGCCAGCAGTTCCGTGGCCGAATGGAGGACAAGCAGATCGAGCTTCGCATGGACATCCAGCCGGAATACCACTACCAGGGGGACCGGCGGCTCATGGAGAAGGTGTTCACCAATGTGGTCGGAAACGCCGTGGCTTATTCGCCGGTGGGGGCGGTGATTACTGTCACCCAAAAGGACGAGGTGTTTTCCGTGGAGAATACCGGCGTACACATTGCCGAGGAAGATTTGGAGCGTATCTTCACTCCCTTCTATCGGGTGGACAAGTCAAGAAACCGCAACAGCGGCGGTAGCGGCCTGGGGCTGTATATCACCAAAACCATCCTGGATCACCACGAAATCATCCACAACATGGTCAATACGGAAAACGGTGTGAAGTTTACAGCGTTTCTGCGGTAAATGAAATGGTGAGAATGTTTTACGTCAGTAACGGCAATCTTCGCGGTAAAAATATGGGTGCGATCATCTGGTTGTCAAGTAGTTCTCGCTCAGCAAATTTACAATTCATCTGCTTTCAAAATTAGAATGGGCATAGTATAATAGAGGAAACAATAAATCGGAGTTTTTACAAGAGGTGTCGTAATGAAAATAGAGATTGGGAGAGATTTTCCACAGCATTTCAGGCCTTCATATCCAGAAGAATTTGAGTTGTTTTCGCATTTTGAAGTAACCGCAGGAATACCAACGGTTTTGTTTGCAATCACTACATGGAAAGAAAATGGAAAGCCGAATGTCTGTTTCCATTCGTGGAGTTGCTTTCATGGGGATAAAACTGCCTTCTTTGTCGTGATGGGCAACCTATATCAACACACGCATACTTACGCCAATATTCAAAGAGAAAAATGCTTTTGTATTAACTTTCTCCCGATAAGTTATTATGATCGACTCGTAGATACAATTAACAACAACGACATAGAAACTGATGAATTTGCAGTAGGAGGTTTTACTCTTTCCAATGCGAAAACTATCCATGCGCCAGTTATCCAAGAGGCATTTATCAATATGGAATGTACCTTGAAGGAAACACAGGATTTAAGTGGCGCAGGAATTACAGCTATGGTTATCGGTCAAGTGCAGCACATTTCTGTCGAGAAAGAATATGCACAAGGCTATGAACAGAGATACGGAAAAGATGGTTTTATGATGTTAGTTCCGGCACCGCAAGACCTTGTTACGGGGAAACCGAACCAGTCTGCGATTGCCACTATAAATATCGAAAAATATGATTGAAAAATGTGTTTATGGACTATCAATGAGCCATCCGCCTCTAATCTTTTAAAACTGAATAGCAGCCGCCCACTGGCGGTGCAACTCGGCAGGGAATCTTGAAAGAGGTTTCCTGCTTTTTCTTTGCCCGACGCAGGGAGAGAGCACGCTGATTTTGCTTTGTAAAAATGCCAACTCCACCTAAAAAATATCTCAACTCCACCTCAACTCCACCTTCGTAGTGTACGATAAGGGTGTTCCCGGCAGACGGGGACACCACCGGGAACGAAGTTCTCGTTCTCGCCGCAAAAATCAAAAAGGAGGTACACAAGTGAACCCACTGGTTTTACGCAAAGGAAATGAGGTGGCTCAGACATGAACCTGTGCAAACGGGCCTGCCTGTATTCCATCCGAAAAAAGGGCAAGACCCTCACGCTGCTGGCGTTTCTGCTGGTCATGGCTACGCTGATGCTGACCTGCCTTTCCATCCAATCAGCCACGGAAACGGCCAACGCCAATATCAAAAAAGCCCTGCTGGGCTATTTCACCATCAACGCCAAGACGCTGGAAAACGGTATCCCGGAGGATACGGTGAGCCAGATTCTTGATGTGGATGGTTTGAGCGGCAGGTACACCCTGCGCTCCTACACCTACGCTACTTATTTTGACGCAGACGGGAACCTTCTGGAAATCAACACCGAGGGCGCTGCCCAGGTGCCGGAGGGCTATGAGAACGCCGGACGGGTGGTGGCAAACTCCAATTCCCAGGAGGACAGCTATTTCACCGATGGCGGCTTTGAGATGGTGGAGGGCAACCCCATCACCACCGAAACCGGCAGCCAGGTGCTGATCCATGAGAAGTTCGCCCAGCGCAACGGCCTGTCTGTGGGCGATACCATGCTGCTGGGGAATGTGGAGGACAAAAGCCAGACCATCCCTGTGACAGTGGCCGGGATCTTCACCAACACCGAAGAACAGGATTCCATCGGCATGGCCCCGTCCTATGACCTTTACGACAATATCGTATTTACCGACCTCTCCACCGCCTCTTTCCTGCTCTACGGCAACGAGGGAACCACCAATGTCCAGTACGGGGATTTCTATGTGAACGACCCGGACGAGCTGGAGCGCATTATGACCGATGTGCAGGAACTGGGTGGCGTAGATTGGGAGAGCTGCACCCTGACCCGCTACGACAACGACTATCAGAACGCCAAGGAATCCTTGGAGGGCCTGCAGAACATCGTCTTTATCGCCATTGCGGTGGTATCGGTGATTTGTTTCCTGGTGCTGGCCCTGTTCCTGACGCTGCGGCTCCGTGGGCGAATCCATGAAACCGGCGTCTATCTGGCCATGGGTATTTCCAAAGGCTCGGTGCTGCTGCAATACCTGCTGGAAGTGATCCTTGTGGCGGCCATCGCCCTGGTGATCTCCTTTGGCACCAGCACAGCCATTTCCCATCAGATCGGGAGCAGCCTGCTCTCCCAGGTGACAAGCGAAACCTATGAAACGGTGGACTTGACCGGGGAAAGCGAAGCTGCGGAAGAAGAATCCACCGAGGATTTGGGCCTTGCCGAGATCGAGGTGGCTGTTTCCGCCGAGGATTACGCACTGGTGTGGGCTTTCGGCATGGTGCTGTGTGTGGCTTCTACCGCACTGGCGGCCTATCCCATTATGAAGATGAAGCCCAAGAGTATTTTGTCGCAAATGAGTTAAGGAGGTGCAGGCGATATGAATTTAGGAATACGAGCGATTTTATATAGCGCACGGAAATGGAAAAAGACACTGCTGGTGTTCTTCCTGCTCCTGACTATTACCACTTTGGTTTTATCTGGGCTGGCGATTGTTGACGCCCAGGAAGAACAGGCTGAGGAGCTGCGTGGAACTACCGGGGCCAGCTTTACGGTGGAGAGAAATTTATCTACTGGTGGTTGGACAAGTGGCGCTCATGGTTCTTATAGTACGCAGGAATTTGTATCTGAGGAAATGCTTCAGGAAATTGCGTCAGTAGACGGGATTGCCGGATATGATGCTTCGATTGTTTCCATGCCTACTTTATATAGTAATGGAAAAACACTTGTCACAGACACGCCAGCCCTCATTTTTTATGTTTTTGGCTCTATGAATACAGAGTATAACGATTTGTTTGTATCCGGGCGTTTTGAATTGGTGGAAGGTTCCCATATCACAGATGATATGCCAAATGGTATTATTCTCAATAAAGAACGTGCTGAACTAAATGGGGTAAAGATAGGCGATAAAGTTTCCGGTATTATTGATTCTTATTCGGACGACCCGGAAATTGAGATGGAAGTAGTCGGGCTTTTCGATATTGTGGTGGATAAGGACGATGAAGCCACTATGTATGACGATTCCACGATGTGGGATTATACCGACTATGCCTTTTGTAGTATTGACGCTATGAAGGCAATGGCTGTGAATTATGAAGATGGCAATAAAACACGCGAAGCGGATTTCTATGTTTCGGATGCCGCTGAGCTGAACAGTATCATAGAAGAAGTGAAAAACATTTCTTCAATTAACTGGGACAACTTTATTATTACAGCCAACGATGAAGTATATCAGAATATTTCCTCTGCTTTATCGGATACCAACACTTTAATTACTACGATGATTGTCATCATTACTGCTGTGAGCATGGTTCTGATTATCCTCATCCTCTCCATGTCCATCCGCAGCCGAAAACGGGAAACCGGCATTTTACTGGCGGTGGGTATCGCCAAGCCTGCGGTCATTCTCCAGTATGTATTGGAAACCCTGCTGATTGCGGTGGTGGCTTTCCCGCTGGCCTACCTCTCCAGCAAGCAAGTAGCTGGCACCCTGGGTACGCTGTTCGGCAAGGCGGCGGAGAATGTCATCGTTACGCCGGAGCACTTTATGCTGGTAGCTATCGTGGGCGGCATTTTGCTGGTGGCGGCAGTGCTGGTGTCCAGCATTTCGACCCTGCGGTTGAAGCCCAAGCAAATCTTGGCGCAGATGGAGTAAAGGAGGTGCAGGCGATATGAATTTAGGAATACGAGCGATTTTATATAGCGCACGGAAGTGGAAAAAGACGCTGCTGGTGTTCTGTCTGCTCCTGGCCATTACCACCCTGGTACTGTCCGGGCTGGCGATTGCCGATGCCCAGGAAGAACAGGCTGAGGAGGTTCGAGGAACCACCGGGGCCAGCTTCACGGTGGAGCGAGACATCTCTACGGGCGGCTGGAACGGTAATTACAGCACACAGGAATTTATGTCCGAGGACATGATCCAGCAGATTGCCGCAGTGGATGGCATTGAAGGGTATGACGCCACCCTGATTACCTTGCCTGATATTTTCAATGATAAAGGCGAGGAACTGGCCCATGAGAATTACAGCTTCTACAACTACGGCTCCTACAATTCCCAATACCATGAGCTGTTTCTGTCGGGCCGGTTTGAACTGGTGGAAGGCACCCACATCACCGATGATATGACCAATAGCATTATTATCAGCCGGGAAGTGGCTGAGTGGAACGATCTAAAGCTGGGAGATACCGTGACCGGGATTTACTACCCGGAGAATAACACCCCGGCAGTGGATATGGAGATCGTAGGTATCTTCGATGTGGTGGCAGATAAGGGCGACCAAGTGAATATGTATGATGATTCGTCCTATTACGCCTATTCCAGCTATGTTTTTTGCAGCATGGACGCAGCCGAGGGCTTGATTAAGGGCTGGGGCGAAGATGGCGAGGGCATTTCCGAAGCCTACTACTATGTCACGGACGCCGCCCAATTAGAGAATGTGATTCGGGAAGTGCAGAGCATTTCCTCTATCAACTGGAACAATTACAAAATTACCGCCAATGATGAGGTGTATCAGAATATTTCCAGCGCCCTTTCCGACACCGGGACTCTGATCACCACTCTCATTATTGTCATTACCGCTGTGAGCATGGTTCTGATTATCCTGATTCTCTCCATGTCCATCCGCAGCCGGAAACGGGAGACCGGAATCTTGCTGGCGGTGGGAATCGCCAAGCCTGCGGTCATTCTCCAATATGTGCTGGAAACCCTGCTGATCGCGGTGGTGGCCTTCCCTCTGGCGTACCTTTCCAGCAAGCAAGTGGCCGGCGCCCTGGGTACGCTGTTCGGCAAGGTGGCGGAGAATGTCATCGTCACACCGGAGCACTTCATGCTGGTGGCCATTGTGGGCGGCATTTTGCTGGTGGCGGCGGTGCTGGTGTCCAGTATCTCGACCCTGCGGTTGAAGCCCAAGCAGATCTTGTCGCAGATGGAATAAGACCATCCACTCCCTAAAATAACGAAATGAGGTAATCACTATGAGTATCATGGAAATCAAACAAGTGGGATATTCCTACGATAACAAAAAGAAAGTCTTAAAAGGCGTCAACGCCGAAATGGAACAGGGCAAGCTCTACGCCATCCTGGGTCCTTCCGGCTGCGGCAAAACCACCCTGCTCTCCCTGATCGGCGGCTTGGACAGCCCCGGTAGCGGCCAAATCTACTTCGATGGGCAGGACATTGCCAAGACGGGTCTTTCCGACCATCGGAAAAACCATGTGGCATTTATCTTCCAAGCGTATAACTTGATTGACTATTTGACCCCCGCAGAGAATGTGTCGCTGACTTCCAAGCTGCCGCCGCTGCCCATTCTGGAGCGGCTGGGGCTGACGAAAGAAGAAGCCAAGCGGAATGTGCTGAAGCTCTCCGGCGGCCAGCAGCAGCGGGTGGCCATCGCTCGTGCCCTGGCAAGCGAGGCCCCGGTGATCCTGGCCGATGAGCCTACCGGCAATCTGGACGAGGACACCGCCCAGGACATCACGGAAATTCTCAAAGAGAGCGCCCACAAGATGAACAAGTGCGTGGTGGTCGTTACCCACTCCAACGAACTGGCGAAGCAGGCCGACGTGGTGTTCCGGCTGAAGAAGGGTGAGCTGCAGGTGCTGGAGCGCGTTCAAGATGGAGCCGCCCAGCCCCAATCCCGCAGAAACAACGCTCCCCGCAGTGAAAGGAGGGCGCATTGATGGACGAGTTTTCTAAGCCCTCCAAAAAGGGCAGCATCCTCGCTGTGGCCTGCTACGTTTTTGCTGTGGCGCTGCTGATCACGGCCTTTGTTTCCCTGGCGGCCTGCCATCAAAATATCACCCGGCAGCTTGAGCAGGGTGTCCCTGTGCAGGGAAATGAACTGGCCATTGTGAATCTCTATCTTACAAGCTGTGTGCAGTATTTCGCCTTTGCCGCCGCCATGGTGTTTTGCGGCAAGGCTGCCCGCAGGGTGCTGGCGATTCAGAGCGAAGCGCCGGTACAGGTTACTCCCTATATGCTCAATCCCCCGGCAGAGGCCACCGGTTCCGATTATACCGATGAGGTGGAGCCGGAGGAGGACGATACAGATTTTGAGGCTTGGGGATTCCGGGAAAAGGAAGAATAAATAAAAAAGACACGCCGGCGGGCTTGCAGAGCAGCAAGCCCTCGGCCATGTCTTGAAAACAGGAGAATGGAGGTGATTCCCATGCAGCAAACAGAGTGGGTTTATTGTCCCGTCTGCGGGAATAAAACCCGTGATCGAATCAGGGAGGATACGGTTTTAATCAATTATCCTCTCTACTGCCCAAAGTGCAAACGAGAGAGCTTGATTCAGGCGAAACAACTACATATCGTTGTCATCAAAGAGCCAGACGCATAGACGCAGAGCCGATGAACTTGTGAGAATTTCCCACGGACATCGGCTCTTTTTCACTCTCTGGGCTGGCTGTCTAAGGCCGCCCTAACTGTCGCCTTGATGATCTGCATAGAACGCTCATCGCAGTTATACAGCATACGGACAAGGCTTTCCATTTCAGAATCCTCAATCTGCTTTTCTGGGAAGAAAATCTGATCGGGTAAAATGGACAGCTCCCGAATCAGCTTGTAGAGGATGTCATAGCTGGGCTTTTTGCCTTCGTTCTCGATACGATATATAAATCTTTCGCCTACTCCGACCTTGGCGGCCAGATCTTCGACCGTAATATCTGCTTTTATGCGGGCATTCTTGATGATCTCACCAAGCGTTTCATGTTTACTCTGCACCTACAGTTCACCTCTCTTTCTATTTTACAGATTTATGCCAGATTTATAATGGCATAGCAGTTCAAATTTTAGAGAACTGACAGTGCAGAGAAAAGTGAACTGACACGAATTGCATAGATGGCCCTGCCAATAAAAAAAACGAGGTTTTGGCAGGGTGGTTTGTCATGCCCATCCCTCCAGACCACGTTTTGGCCTGGAGGGATATTTCATGCGTTGGTCATCCTGCGCACCGCTGCTCATTAGAAGCAGCGAGTATGATTCTATGTCGTAGGCCGCCTGCTTGACGGTGTACGGTCAAAAAAAATTCCCGTTTTTCAACGGGATATTATGCCCTTCATACTGAACCATCATGCCATGATTTACACGAACTAAAAAGAAACGCACTTGCTGTTGGGGCTGTTGTCCCACTCTGCAGGTGCGTTTTTCTATATAGAGGAACCCCATCATTTCCACGTTGTAGGGGGCCGCCCGACCAGTCTGAATTTCTCGCAATTCAGACTGATCGGAGGTAAAACAGCGTGGACGCTGATAAAAAAAGAATATGGATTCGCGGCCAATTTGTCGAGGTCACGGATGAAGTGTACCGGGCCTATATGCAGGGCGACCGGAAAATGCGCTATTTTGAGAACGATTTGAAAACCGAGCGGTTCGTTCTCGGAAAGGAGGGCCAAGTGGTGCAGATCATCCCCAGCCGCGAAGATTCTTTGGACCGGCTGGTGGATGAAAATGCCCAGCAATTCTCCGATGAGCAGGAAAGTGTGGAGAGCGTGGTGCTTCACAAGCTGGAAGTGGACAAGCTACATACCGCGCTTTCCCTGCTGACTCCAGAGGAACGTGCGCTGATCCAGGCGCTGTTCTTTGAGGAAAAGACAGAACGGCAATATGCAGATGAACTTGGCGTGTACCGCAATGCTGTTCATGTTCGGAAAATAAAGGTCCTCAAAAAGTTGAAGCTCTTATTGGAGAGTTAAATCTAATGCCCCTCACCTGGATATTGTTGGGTGAGGGGCATTTTTGACTTCCTCAAATAGAAACAGCCTGTCATACAATCTCGTGCTATGAGGATATACAAAATTCAAATTCGCACACTTTTTCTGGCATTGTAGTTCAGGTATAATATGAACAGAGGGATTTTTCAAAAAAAGCCCCCTTCTCCACCTAAACTCCACCTTTGTATGCTACACTACCTTTGGAGGTGCAAGCGATGTCAAAAATGATTTTGATTATAGAGGATGAAGAATCCATTCAGAATATCATCAAGGCGTTCCTGGAGGACGCAGGCTACACGGTGGTACTGGCTGCTGATGGCCTGGAAGGTATTGAACAGTTCCGGGCGAACAAGCCCGATCTGGTACTTCTGGATTTAATGCTCCCGAAAATCGATGGCTTTGCCGTATGTGAGATTCTGCGGAAGGAGAGCCGGGTTCCCATCATCATGCTCACCGCATTGGATGATGAAGATAGCCAGATGAAGGGCTTTGACGCCCTGGCAGATGATTACATCACCAAGCCCTTTTCCATGCCGGTTGTGATGAAGCATATCGAAGCGGTGCTGCGTCGGGCCGAACAGGGCGGCGCTGCGCCCAATACCGTGATCCGCTATAAGGAAATCACGGTGGACACGGACAGCCTTACCGTCCTTGTTGGAACAGAAAGCGTTTCCCTGACCACCAGGGAATTTGAGATTTTGAAGCTCCTTCTGGAGAACCAGGGCCGGGTGGTGTCCAGGGAAAGGCTGCTGGACACGGTTTGGGGCTACGACTATATTGGCGATGAAAAAATCGTGAATACCCACATCAAGAACATCCGTAAAAAGCTGGGTGTGGACTACATAGAAACCATGAGAGGGGCGGGATATAAAATTGAGAAGGAAGATTAGTCAAAGCATTCAGGCCAAAACCTTCCTCAGTATGCTGGCGCTGCTGGTGGTCTGCTGCATTATCATTTACGGCATGGTGATGATTTTCCTGCCGAGGAATTACCATACGGAGCTGGAAGGCCAAGTCACTTCCGATTTTTATGACTTGGTGGCGGTTTTGGAGCGAAACGGCTGGGAGGCCAGTTCGGACAGTCTGATGGAATTTTCCATGACGAACAACGCCTCGGTGGAAGTCAACGATAATTATGGGAATAATCTGTTCTCCGTGAATTTTGCCGACATGGAGAACATGGACACTTCTGCTCCCTCTATGAGCTGTTCCGCTACATTCCAGCAAGGCGGGCAGACTTACCATGTATTTGCCAATGCCGCCCTGGTCGCGGTGGCACAGTCTTATGACATCCTGCTGAAGCTCATCCCCTTTATTGCCGTTGTGATTCTATTGATTTCCGTCATTGGGGCGGTGGTTTGTTCCCGGTACTATTCCAAGCCGCTGGTTAGTATCAGCAACGTGGCGAAACGGATGGCTACCCTGGACATGACCTGGAAGTGTGAAGTCAACCGGCAAGACGAGATCGGTGTGCTGGCCGCCAGCCTGAATGAAATGGCGGAGCAGCTTAACCATGCACTGGCCAGCCTGCGGTCGGCAAATTGGCAGTTGAAGAAAGACATTGAGCGGGAGCGCGAACAGGAAAAGCAGCGGGTGGAATTTTTCACCGCCGTGTCCCATGAGCTGAAAACTCCCATCGCCATCATCAAAGGGCAGCTGGAGGGGATGATCCATCAGGTAGGCCCCTATAAGGCTGTCTCTTATACACATCTGACGCT
>ENA-OZGR01000803-OZGR01000803.1-human-gut-metagenome-genome-assembly--contig:-NODE-803-length-9860-cov-4.946456_pt1 | contig 9860 bp, 6 predicted proteins | sample MGYA00244660_ERZ653666 | MGnify/ENA primary metagenome ERZ653666 (study PRJEB26926, sample SAMN06165280) | human gut metagenome | biome: ENVO:00009003; feature: ENVO:2100002; material: ENVO:00002003...
CTATAGGAGTAGTCGTGGGACGTCCCAAATTCTCCCGAGAATCTATCTTAACCTTTATTTCCAACAAAACAGGACCACATAACTTTGGAAGCTGCTTCATTGCTTCTTCAATTTCAACTTTTGTACAAACAGTATAAGTATGCTTATATCCGCTCCCCCGGGCAATAGCCGGAATATCTAAACTAAATCCTAAAGTAGGCTGTCCTCCTACAGACTCGTGAGCACCATTGTTAAACAAAATATGATAATAGTTTTTAGGAGATAAATCGCCAATGTTACTAATTGCCCCTAAATGCATAATAAATGCTCCATCACCATCCAAGCAATAAACAGGTCTATCTTGCTTTGCTATAGCAATACCCAAAGAGATTGATGAACTATGTCCCATAGAGCCTACCGTGAGAAAATCATGTTCATGTCCTTGCTCTTTCATTTCTCGATATTCAAATAACTCACGAGAAAGCTTGCCAGTAGTAGAAACGACCACTGAATTTTCAGGCAGATAATCCACAACTATTTGCAAAGCATCCTCACGAGACAAAGGATAATTACATCCAAATTCTTTTTGAAGTTTATATTTGCCAAAAACATCTTTCCGAATAATTATTGCATGAGGAATATTCTTAGTTTTTGCTGATTGTATGATATCATGGAGCTGAATAAATGCATCATTCTCATTTGAATCAAGAATTATATAAGGAATCCGCATTGTTTTCAACAAATCTAAAGTTACCTCACCCTGTTTTTTATGCTGAGGTTCATCTTTTGTTCCCGGTTCACCACGCCAGCCAATCATCAAAAGCATTGGAAAACTGTATACTTGTTCATCTGCAAGAGACAGCAGAGGATTAACAGTATTACCCAAGCCGGAATTTTGCATATAAACCACAGGAACCTTACCTGATGCCATATAATAACCTGAAGCAATTCCTACAGCCGCACCTTCATTAGCAGCTATGATATGTTTCTCACGTGAAGTATGGTCTGTGATATAGGCACAAATATTCTTTAGTAATGAGTCTGGAACTCCTGTAAAAAAATCAACATCATGACTCAGAAACGTTTCATAAACTTTTTCTACGCTTAACATAATGATATTCCTCTTTTTATTTAGTACCTGGAATCAGTTCCAATATTTCTTTTATGGGCATACACAGTTCGCGCACCTCTAAAGCACGTTCATTCTCTAATATTGTCTTTGCGACATTCATCATAGCAGGATAAGCGGCACGAAGCATATGATTAGCATAAATAATTATATTCACACCCCAATCACACAATTCAGACTCATAAATATGATCATATGTAGTAGGCACAACCACAATAGGTACATGAGCATACTGTTTTCGAAATGCCAAACAAAATTCTTTTATATCTTCACCCGACTTATTTTTGCTATGTATCATAATACCGTCCGCTCCCGCTTGGACATATGCAAAAGCTCTCTCTAAAGCATCACTTACCGGCTTTCCCGCTATAAGGCTCTCAATACGAGCGATAATCATAAAATCATCAGTAATCTGAGATGCCTTTCCCGCTTTGATCTTATTGCAGAAACCTTCGATTGTATCTTGAGTTTGAATAACATCTGTACCAAACAATGAATTCTTTTTTAATCCAACTTTATCTTCAATTATTATAGCTGAAATTCCATGACGTTCTAAAGTGCGTACTGTAAATACGAAATGTTCAATTTTACCACCTGTATCTCCATCAAAAATAATAGGTTTAGTAGTACACTCCAAAATATTATTCAAATCTTGCAATCGGGTAGTTAAATCAACTGCCTCAATATCAGGTTTACCTTTACTGGTTGAATCCGTAAGGCTACTAGACCACATTCCGTCAAATACTTCCCTCTTATCCCCTTTTAATATTTCCTGATTTTCAATTATCAAGCCACATAGTCCATCATGAGCTTCCAAAATACGAACTACGGGTTTGGCATTTATCAAACGACGAAGTGATTTTAAACGTACATCAGGGGTTGTACCTATAGCCTTAATATCTTTATCCAAAGAAGATGAATTAATTCCCAAAGTATATGGAATTTCGATAACCTTTCCTCCCTGTTCATTCATCACTTCAAATACGCGCACACGTTCTTCACGTAAAGGCCCGGTTTTCCAGTCGTCACCATGAATTATATAGTCAGGTTTAATGCGTTTGAGATTCTCAACATAGCTCCATTCTTCTTGAGGAACAACTTTACATACGCCTTTAATATTCTGAACTACCTCTTTTCGTTGTTCATAGGTCAGATAAGGAAGGCGTTTATGCTCCGCAATAGCTTTATCTGTAAGAAGACCAATTATAACATCACCGTATTTAGTAGCTTCATTAATAATGCGGATAAGTCCTGGATGCATAATATCCGCAGTCATCCCAATATAAACTGTCTTACTCATAATTTGATATATTATTTTAATTAACAATACGGAACAATATATTTCTCTGCATATTCCAAATCTGATATGTCATCGATTTCATACCATTTCAGCCCTTCTACTTTATGCACATAAACAGGAGATTGAGAACAAGATATTCGTAGTAATTCATACTCATATCCCAAATTGGGTTGTTCATCAACAATACTCGCATAATCAGCACACATTATTTTGTAAAAGGAACCGGATAGTTTATGGATGCCGACCAATTCGCCTTTAGCGTTTAGTTTATTCTTATTGACAGAACATGAAGAAAGGCGAAAATTATCATCATGTTCCACATAATACTGATCTTGAAACTTTGTCACTGGAGTTATTAGCATCGCATCTGCCGCAGGACACTCCAATAAGCTCATTATTGCTTGTTTCTCAAAAATCAAATCTGACTCTAACAATAAAAAATCATCATTGCCCAGAATCTCCCGCGTATTATATAAAGTATACATACTATTTGTTTCAGCATAACGAGGACTAAAACAGGTTTCAAGCATAGGATAATCTGTCTTCAATTCTTCATAAACTTCTTGTTTATATCCTGTACCGATTACAATTCGCTCAATGCCACATGATAACAAAGTATCAATAGAACGAACTATCATTGGAATACCTCCCACTTTGACGAACCCTTTAGGTATCAATTCTGTATATTGGCCAAAACGGGTTCCCATGCCCGCAGCCATTATCATAGCTGTACGTATCATTCGTTTAATAATATAGTAAGTGAATTTAATTGATGTAAGAATGTTGTAAACGACGTTTTAGCATCATTTATCCTGTTCTATCTCCTTATTTTTCAGTTCTTTTCTCAAGCTAGCCAGCAGACTTTTGCCAAAAAGCACCCACACGAGAGTACCAGATACGGACAGGAACACAAATAATAAAATATAAATTTTGAGTCCCATACCTGAAGGTTTCAAAGGTACAACGGCAGGCTCAACTACTGCAAAGACTGGCTTTTCCTCCTGTACTTTGGCTCTAGATACCTGCAACTGATTAGCAACCTGACTATATATCTGATAAGCCAAACTCATGTCGTTCTGTAAACGCTCCTGCTCAGCACGTACACTTTGAAGAACCACATTATCATGGGCGTCTACATAATCCGCATATTTTCTTTGAGCAGCATAATATTCCTGCTGACGTTCTTTAAACAACCGTTCCAAATACGCACAGTCTTCTTTTACTTTTGAAGTTCGATACCCAATAATATATTCCTGTAATTTATGAACGACAGAATCTGCTATAACCGCAGTGATTTGCGGATTTTGTAAGGTGACAGTAATGCTCGTTATGGCGGTTTTCTTATCAATGGATGCACTAATCTTCTTTTTAAGAAAATTAATCTTCTCATTTACTTCTTTCGTCAATTCGATAGTTCCTTGCCGCCCTCCACCAGCAGGAATCGTATCTTCTCCGAATAATGATTTAACTCCCCCTATTACTATGCCCGGAAAACCTATAAGATAATCCCACCAAGGAGATGACTCTTCATCGAGATAAGACTCCAAAGTCATTTTATCATCCTTTTTAGAAGCGGAGACTTCCATTTCTAAAAGTTCCAATAAAAAAGGAGTTGAAGAAACAATATCTGCTGAAAGAGAAGCGTTCAAGGCATCTGTGCTTTCCCCTATTAGAGCCCCATCTCCTAAAAACGAGGCAGCAAGTCCGGCTAAACCATTACTTCCCTTCGCATTACCCATTTCAGGAGAAAGGGTAACCTTTACTGTATATTGCTTGGGAATGCTCAATGCCACCACTATAGCAATTATTACTCCCACTCCAGCAGCTTTGCATAGTACTCCACGAACAGTAATAATCTTATAAAAAATAGCCATCAAGTCTATTTCCATTTCATCATCTTTCCTTTTATCCACTTCAGAAAACGGTTCTTGATAAGATTGCTTTTCAATCATAATAGGTCATTTATTTCTTTATCAAATTAGCAATAGAAGCAATCATCATACCCAAAGAACTGAAGGAAGTAGCATAACCTAAAATATTAGCTATGTTCCCTTTCTTCTTAGCCTTACTAGGCACAATAATCTCACATCCCGGCTCAATCTGTTTCTTACCACTACCCTTAACCTTCGTCACCTGACCATTCATGTAAACAATGAATTTCTTACTCTTCCTTGCATTATCAGAATAGCCACCGGCCTGATTCAGGTAATAATCCACATTCTTGCCCTTCATATAAGAAACCGTATTGGGGACCATAACAGCACCATTGATAGTCACAGTATTAGTATTCTTAGGTATAAAGACCACATCACCTTCACGTAAGACAAGGTCGGCACTACCCTTAGGATTAGTCAAAGCCTTCTCCAGATCAATACCTACCGTAAAGGTATCCTCAACACCAATACCCAAAGAGTCAATCATGGCCTCACCCAATTGTCTGCTCATCAGGCGAATCACGTCACCCATACGTTTCTTCTCACCGGCACTTGCCACACGGGTCAGCTTTGCACCACGAAGATAGGCAAGACTCGTAGGACCACCTGCTTTATTCACCAGATCGGAAAGACGTTCCTCACGGTTGGTCATGGCATAATTTCCTCCAAAAAGGATTTCACCATCAATGACTACATTCTGTTGTGCCTGATAACCCGGACTGCGACGGACATAAACTTCGTCATAAGGCTGAAGGATAAAACCGGGCCGACCGTCGATGACAAAACCATCCTTTAAAGAGAAGGTATACATCTGACCGATCGTATCATTATCCGCGGTACTACGGGGATTCTTGATTCGTCTCGACACATCAATGCGGACAGTAGAGGCGGCTTCTTTCAAGCCACCGGCCTGGATGATCAGATCCTCAAGTGTCATGTTATCAGCATAGGGATAGGAATCAGGGTGCGTGACTTCACCGTGAACTGTAACATTGCCACGATCTTCCAGATCGTGGATGCTCGGGATGTAGAGGATGTCATTCTTCATCAGGGCGAGATTCGGGGAAGTACCGTCCATGATAGACCTGATGTCTATCTGAACAACTTCACTGGTCAAATCCTCACGCTGGCGATAAAGGACGGCACGATTCAGGAAAGCGTCACCGGTCAGGCCCTGAGCCTCATTGACTAATTCGCGGATCGTATTCAGTTTACCGCTGAGCTGGTAGATGCCGGGACGATAGACAGCGCCACGGATTTCCAGTTTGTTTGTGAAGCGGTTAAGGATGGCTTCGGCTGTTACAACGTCACCGTTACGCATTGTGTAGATGCTGTAGTCCATATCCTTGACTGTGTTGACTTCGTATTCCTCACCATTCTGACGGACAACACGTAATGAACGGGTGTAGGCGTCAGCTTCAAAGCTACCGGCATATTTGATTAAAGTGGCAAGGTTCTCGTCTTTCTTCATTTCGAAACGCATAGGACGTTTTACCTTACCGCTGATCTTTACCAAGACATCGTAGGCGGGGACGATAACCACGTCACCTTCCTGAAGGCGGATGTCATCCTGTGTGTTGCCTTTCATGATGAATTCGTAGACGTCGATGGTGGCGATATTCTTTCCGTTGCGTACCAACTGAACGTTTCGGAGGCTGCCGATATCACTCACACCGCCTGCACGGTAAAGCGCATGGAAGACGGTAGAGAAGGAAGAAAGGGCGTAAGTACCGGGCTGTACGACTTCTCCCATCACATTGATCTGGATAGTACGGATATTACCCAAAGTCAGACGGATGTCGGAAGTCGGGTCGGTAGTATTGTTCAGACCGTTATAGATCTTATTCAGGGCATTCTTCAGATAGTCGTTGGCGGCGGAGACTGTCATACCGCTAAGGTTGACAGGCCCGATCTTCTGAATATTGATGGTGCCTTCAGGAGAGATCTGCTGGCGGATCGTGTTCTGGCTGGCACCCCAGATATCGATGATGACTTCATCACCGGGACCCAGACGGTAGTTGGCAGGAGTGGCAAGGTTGACACTAGGCTCGAACGTCAGGTTGCGGGTATTGAAGATGTTGCGCCCGAAAACCTGGTCCTCACGGGCCAAATCTTCCGTAGTCGGATGATCTTCCAGCATGTCGGAAGTATTCTCCTTTGTTTCTTCACGAAGGCGGGAGTCGTTGATATCCGTACCCGTGGATTGGGAGGTGCTTACATTGTTCTGCTGCTCATACAGCTGCTTCACACGCATAGCCTGTTCCTTGGTCACACCTTTACGCGCAAGCTCGGAAGCAAGCTGTTTCTGTTCCTTGCCTTGCCGGATGCCGTCCTTTACATATTCCAGTACCTGTGAGTCACTCATGGACTGGGCCATAAGCGAGCCACTTCCCAGCATAGAACAAAAAAGTAGAATGCTAAAAAGTCGTTGTATTTTCATTGACAAATAAAAAAGTTAGTTGGTTTCACACAGTTCCTGCATACCATGACAGACGGCAGACAACTGTTGTTTAAGAAGAGAAGGGGGAAGAGCATCAAGAAGGGTCAGAGAACGCTGCAAGACAGACCGTTTTCTATCCTCGTCTTCCGGATTGGCGTACATCGACACATTATATCCCTGAAGGATGGCCAAACACAGGGTAGCATCCTGTTCCGGTGTCTTCCCCCGTTGTGAATATAAATCGTTTATCTGTTTGTGGATGGATCGTTGTAAGGCGGAAAGGTCATCGGCGTATACATACCCATTTTTATCACCGATGTGAAGTAAATGATCTGCCAGATGTTGCAGTTCATCAATATTTTCTTGTAGTAAAAAACTCACCATACCCCTTTTATTCACTTAATGCTTGTTTCACTTATATTTAAACCCTTATTTCTCCAGAGGCTCTACACACCCTACTGGTATATCTACAAAAGCACATCCCAACATAGTTAGCCGGACTGCCACTTTCGATTTTCCATTTACTGTAACCAATTCTCCCTGAAGTCCGGATAATGGCCCTTTGATAACCTTAATCTTGGTTCCTGGTGACAAGGGAGTCGTACTCATATTAATCGCCTCGTCCGAATAGTCTAGCATAAATTTAAAGCGGTGCATCTGTTCATCCGGAATGACAGCAGGAGTACTTTCTCCACGCAATACCATATATCGGCTGATAGAGCCCAATGTCAAAACTTCTTTCTGTTCATACATATCGACATGCACAAATATCATCATCGGAAGAAGAACACGCTCGACTACCTTTCGACGATCACTCCATTGATGCACTTCTTGCTGAACAGGAAGGAAGTTTTCAATACCCATTTTAGATAGTCGCTCACTCGTTTTCTTCTCATGAGAAATACGTACTAAAGCCACCAACCAACGTTTAGGGTGAGCTACGCTCCTGCCAGTCACATCTGCCGGCAGAACTTCTTGAATGTCTTTTTTACTAAAAATCATCTATTTACCCCACACTTATTCGTTATTCTTTAACAAACAGAAACGAATAACGGTGCAAAGATGACCATATTTACCAATATACGCAAATAAAAAACAATAATATTTTCGTTAAACGACCATAATTAGAGGGAAGTATCTATTTATTTCATTTTCCACACCTATTTATTATACCATTTACGAACAATGAAATATTCGACATTTTCATTACCCAGCCCCCAAAAAAGAATTAAAAACTCCACCTCTATCAGAAGATTTTACCATAAAAAGAAAAAAATAACTATTCTGAGAAAAAAAATAAAGAAAGGATGCAGTATTCTATAAACTGCTGCATTTAACTTATAAACGGGAGAAAAAAAGAATCAAACCTATATATCATATTAAGACCTGAAACCTGAACTTGACAAGTGGGGAGAAATTAGAGAGAGAGAGTATTTTACAAACGTCCCCAAAAACGAGAACCCCTGCCGACTGTAGAAGCCGGCAGGGGTTTATTTTTACTACTAAGGAGTCCGAAAAGAAAGTAAGACGTTATTCTTTCCAAGCACCTCCGCTTATTTACAATATTTTTTTATAAGTTCATCCACATTCGGATCACCCAGCTCTTTCGCTTTATTGAAGTTTCCGCAAGCTTCGTCCGTCTTCTTCAACTGTATCTGACAAAGGCCCAACAACCGGTATGCTTCCCCATATTTCGGCTCGTCTTTCAGAATTTCATTCAGTATCTTCATGGATTCTTCGTAGCGTCCTACACGCAGATTAACCACTGCATGTTCTGCACGATAAGTCAGATCTTTGGGACTCAATTCAATCGCTTTCACGATATCATCCAATGCACGCTGATATTGGCGGGCTTTCAACGCAGCCTGCTCACGATAATAATAGAAAAGGTCATTGACCTGTCCGTTCACAGCCTTATAATAAGCATCATAATCGAGCATTGCATTTCTTGCCTGATCGTTGTTCATATATATCTGTGCACGTTCCAGCAGATAAGGAGCAAAATTTGCCGTGACAGGCTGCGGACAACGAGCAATGCAACTGTCCATCAATGCCAACACTTCTTTGGCATCCGCCTTCAGCAATTCTTTCGTCTTGGCGGCACTAAAGAATGAGGCTGCTGAAGCCAGATTGCTGGCATTCACCTTCTCATAAGCGGCCAAAGCACCTGCATAGTCCTGCTGTGCAAAAAGTATATCTCCTTCCAACTGCGTATAAACGGGCAAAGGATCGATAGCCATCGCCTGACGGAGATTCTTCAAAGCCGTATCATACGTCCAGTCTTTATAAGTCGTTTCTGGTTTCGAGAGCTGATAACCGTATATCAGCTTGGCGATATTATAATACACATCATCCTTTTTAGCCGCCACCTTCAAGGCTTGATTAAAGTCGGCTACAGCCTTGTCAAAATAAGACTGGTCATCCTTACCTTTTGCTACGTAATAGTTGGCACGACGGATATATCCATCGGTACTGCTGGGGAACTGGCGAATGAAATCGTCCAGCAATTTCTCATATTCATCAGCCGACATCTGCGTGGAAGCCATAAACAGATACACCAATGCCTGATCCTCCGCTTCGGGCAATCCTTTCCGGATACCGATATTCTTCAGAGCAACGTCTCCCAAAGACAGAGCACTAATCTTCTGCGACATTGCAAAAGCTGTCCCTGCCGCATAACAAGTCGTTACCGTATCCGCACCGGAGGACTTCTGTGAAATACCGAACACCTGGCCTTCCGCATTCATCACCGGACAACTCACCATCTTGTCTTTCATCTGCATACTCAAGGTATAGTAATGGTATTCTCCGGCAATCTTCGATACATCCTTCACTTTACCCGAAACGCAGGCAATGCTCTTCTGCGTAGAATAAGGAAGCATCCATGCGTCAGCGCCTGCAGCCGGAGCAGTAGTCGCCACTACCAGTGACGGCACTTTCTTCTCGGTGATGGCCACACGAAACTTGATCACATCGTACATATCATCTGCTCCCAAAATCAGGCTGACCGGCATTTGCTTGCCTTCGGCTGTGACAATCACCGCACGCTCAGCCCCTTTGAAGAGACTGTAGTCAGAG
>ENA-OZGR01000806-OZGR01000806.1-human-gut-metagenome-genome-assembly--contig:-NODE-806-length-9844-cov-4.642047_pt1 | contig 9844 bp, 10 predicted proteins | sample MGYA00244660_ERZ653666 | MGnify/ENA primary metagenome ERZ653666 (study PRJEB26926, sample SAMN06165280) | human gut metagenome | biome: ENVO:00009003; feature: ENVO:2100002; material: ENVO:00002003...
GTCGGCAGCGTCAGATGTGTATAAGAGACAGGGCGCACAAAACCGGCATAGCCAAAGCTATGCCGGTTTTGTATTGCTCTTTTTCTGTTCCCACAGATAACAGCAGGACCTCCCTGCCCTGCATCCAGTTTTCTGTCTACTGTCACAAAGCCAAAAAAGTGATCCCCCACAGACGCTGCTGAAAACAGCAGGCATCTGTGGGGGATCTTTTACGCAGTGCCTTTCAGCTCATACACGGGTCGCCGGCACGGTCAAACTTCCTCAACATAGCGAAGTTCTTCCATGGTGCGGATCGCATCCAGCAGGTCCGCATGGCTTCGCTTCCGCCCCAGGTCCATTTCAATGGTCGCCGCACTGTCCCGCAGGAACCACTTGTTCTCTTCCCGGCGGGTCAAACTGACGATCCGGATCTGGTTTATGCGGAAAAACTCCACAAGACGAAGCATAAACTCCTCGCTCTCCCCTTCCACATAGATCCGCATGATCCTGGATCTTGCAACAATAGCTGCATCGATGCGCCGGTAAGTAAAAGAGGAGAGATACAGCACCACCAGTCCCGCTGCACCTCCAAAATAGAACCCTGTTCCGATCGCGATGCCAATGGCGGCAGTGACCCAAAGCGCTGCTGCTGTGGTCAGCCCTTGGATGCGGTCGTTTCCGGTCGTCATAATGGTGCCCGCTCCCAGAAAGCCGATCCCGCTGATGACCTGTGCAGCCATGCGGGCAGCGTCACCCGTATAATCATCCCGCAGCGCACAGATATATTCATTGGTCACCATGACCAGCGCTGCGCCCATGCAGACCAAAGAGAAGGTCTTGAGCCCCGCCGGTCGTCCTTTCAATTCCCGTTCCAGACCGATCAAGCCGCCGCAGACGGCACCCAAAAGCAGCCGGAACAGCGTTTCAGCAAAAGGCGGCGGAAAGCCCAGCGTCTCTAAAAAAGCAATCACAGAACCAACCACCCGGCCTCCTTCTTTTTTCAGAACACCGCCGGGAGGATCTGCTGCCGCTCTGCATCCACGATGCCGTAGGTATTCAGCCGAAGCTTTGGGATCACCGGCAGGCTGACAAAAGCCAAGGTCATAAAAGCATCGATCTCTTCCGAGATACCATACTCCCGCAGGGCGGCTTTCAGCTCTCGGAGGGTCTTTTCCACCGACACTGCATCTTCTGTACTCATCAGACCTGCAACGGGGAGAGGCAGTTCTCCAACCACCTGCCCGTTGACGGCAAACGCCAGTCCGCCGCCATTTTGACGGACCCGATTGCCAGCCAGGGCCATATCTGCATCGTTGGTGCCTGCCACGATAAGGTTATGGGAATCGTGGGCAATACTGGAGGCTACGGCACCGCAGCGCAGGCCATAGTTGCCCAGAAAGCCGATCCCCACATGGCCAGAGTTGTGATGCCGCTCAAAAACCGCCAGCTTGACGATCTTTTGTTCCACATCCACGCCGGGGGCTGTCCCGGGATGGGTCTGGAAGGGGACGATCTTTTCCTGGGTCAGCAGCTCATGAGGGGTCAGGCAAATGACCCGCTCCCACTCCCCTGTCTGCCGAAGCTCCAGATCCTGCAGGGTGATCTCGTCCATATGGAAGGAGTTCAGTACACTGTCAAACCGCACCTTATCCAGCTGAAGCGGAGCCGGGTGAAGCGCACGGCCCTTTTCGGCCACCAGCTTGCCGGCCTTATAAACCTGTTCCACTGTGAAGTTTTCCAGATCCGACACCACGATCAGATCCGCTGCGTAGCCCGGGGCGACTGCACCATTTTGGGTCAAACCGAAGTAACGGGCGGGGATCAGGCTGCCCATCTTGATCGCCAGGATGGGGTCCACTCCTGCCGCCACCGCTTTGCGGATGATGAAATCGATATGGCCGCCTTCCAGCAGATCCCCGGGGTGCTTATCATCCGTCACCAGCATGCACCGCTCGCAATAGGGCTCCTGGAACAGCGGGAGCAGGGCCTGAAGATTCTGCGCCGCAGTACCCTCCCGCACCATGATATACTGTCCCCGGCGAAGCTTTTCCATTGCTTCTTCCAACGCAGAGCACTCATGGTCGGACTGCACACCCGCTGTGACATAGGCGTTCAGATCTTTGCCGCTGAGGAAAGGTGCATGACCGTCCATCGGTTTGCGGGCCGCTGCACAGTCCTCAATCTTTTTCAGGATCTTTTCATCCCCGTGCACTGTTCTAAAGACATTCATCAATTCTGCCAGACCCAGAACACGGGGCGATGCGTAATACGGGGCCAGATCTTCGGCTTCCAGCACTGCACCGGATTCATCCAGGTCTGCTGCCGGCACACAGGACGGCAGCATAAAGTAGACCGAAAGATCCAGATCCTTTGTGGTCTCCATCATAAACTCCAGACCGGCTGTCCCGGCCACATTGGAGATCTCGTGCGGATCGGTCACCACAGCTACGGTCCCATGGGGCAGGACGGCCTGTGCAAAGGCAGGGCCGCAGAGCATGGAGCTTTCGATGTGGATATGCCCATCGATCAGACCAGGACAGACATACTTTCCTGCAAGGTCCAGCTCTGTCTCCCCGGTGTATTCGCCTATGCCTACGATCTGCCCCTGGTGGATGGCCACATCTGCCTGTTCCACCTCGTTAGTAAAAACATTTACCACCCGGGCCCGTTTCAGCACAAGTTCCACAGGCCGTTCTCCCTTGGCAGCAGAGATCTGCTGCCGGCGTTGTTCTGTCTGCATAAGAGCCTCCCTTCCGCTTTGCCCCTGTCCAGAATTTCCGGTTTACTTCTGTGCTTCCGCCATCTGCCGGACGGCATCCTCAAAGCTGCTGCACTGGAAGATCGGCATGGAGCCAGCGAACATCAAATTGATGGGATAATCGAAGTTTTCTGCATTGCGTCCGCACTCATCCCGGTACTCCCGCGACTCGCCGTAGTTAGGGATGCGCTCCCGCATGGGGGTGGTGTCCCGCATATAACCAAACAGTTTTTTGCCCAGCTGGTACCCCATGCCGCACTCAAAGCTGACATCGTTGCTGGGTTCATAGCCGCGGAAATCGTTCAGGTCTGCCAGGATGATATCGCAGTCCCGCACATGCTGCTGGTAACGATGGAACAGCTGCGCTGCGGTCTGGTACGGATTCTCCGGGTCTGCTGCCGCCTCATTGTCCACAAGGTCCATCGGGGCAACTGCATCAAACCCATAGGATGCGCAGATCGCTTTCATCTGTTCGTACTTTGCACAAGCATCCGTGTCATAGCGCTCTGCACTGGCCAGATAAACCACCGGACGGTCATGCGCTGTCGGTGCGGCCGGGTTTTGCTGTGCTTTTTGCAGCCCAAGTGCCTGGTTCTTTGCATCCTCTTCCAGGTCAATCATCATCAGGCGGAGGCAATCCGAGAGGTCGCCCTCGATGACCTTGCTGGCGCCGACAATGGACGGCGCAAACGGAAGATCTGCATAGGGCAGCGGCTTATTATCCGGGCCGCAGACGACGCCGTCTGCCAGGTGTGCGCCCTGCACCTTCCAGGTCAGCGGACGCTTGTCGCGGGTATAGCCATAGCAGCGGATGCCTCTTGCATAGGCCATTCCCAGCTCATAGATGGAGCCGCCGTCTGGCTCTGCCCCGCGGAAGGTCTCCAGATCCACCAGGATGGCCGTAGACTCATTCATGCAGCGGGCACAGTTCTGGAAAATAGCTTTTGCATGGTCACGCCGGTCCGGGCTGCTCATATCCACCGGGTTATCGCTGGGCATCGTGACCCCAAAACCGTAATACTCTGCCTTGCGGCGCATCGAATCCCAAAGGGTATAGCCATTGGTGTAAAAGCACTCCGGCCCTGCCAGGTAGAGCTTTTCCTTGCTAAACAATTTTACCTGCCAATCATACATAGAGGTCATTCCTTTCTTTTTTACTGCAGAACCAGTTTCATCAGCAGCTGCAGGAAGCGGGCGTGATCGGCTTTTCGGCCGATCTGCACCACCGGCAGATGCTCCCATACAAAGTGGTGACGGGCATCCAGCACCGTCATTCCCAAGGTCAGGCCGTCCTTGGTCTCCACGCCCACATGGCCTTCAAAGGTCTCCACAAGGGTAGGATCAATGGCGTATGCCACTGCCATACAGTCGATGCTGGTGCAGTACGCCTCAAAGCCCCGGCCATTGACAAAGCGGATCGCCTGGCGCAGGAACTTTGCCTCGGGTCGGCTGCTCTGGTCCAGTGCGGCAATGTCCTCCTCTGTCAGGTTGACGTCAAAATGGGTAGACACATCCAGCCCCAGGCAGGTGAGCTTGATGCCGGATTCATAGACGATCTTTGCGGCCTCCGGGTCCACATAAACATTCCACTCGCTTTGGGGCGTATCGCCTGTGCAGTTTGCAAATGCATATTTGTTCAGGCCAAACATACCCGAAATTGCGATGATCTCCCGGATCATGGGCACGATCTGCGGCTCTTTGCGCAGCGCCATGGCAATATTGCTCATGGGGCCGGTGGAAAGAATGGTCACCTCTCCGGGGTTTGCCTTGACAAGATCGATGATCAGATCCACTGCGTGCTTAGGGCTGCGGGGGGCCTTGGGTTCCGGCAGGAAATTTTCCGCCTGGCCATCTGCACCATGGGAGAAGGGATCTTTGGGGGCAGAACGGACCATCGGGACCTCCATCCCCTTGCCCACCGGGATATCCGTCCGGCCGATCATTTCCAGGACCTTCAGTGCATTGACGCAGGTCACCTCAGCAGGGTAGTTTCCGTTCAGAGTGGTCACTGCCAACACGTCCAGTGCCTCCGACTTACAGGCCATCACAATGGCCATGGAGTCGTCCATGCCCGGGTCACAGTCCAAAATGATCTTCTTCTTTTCCATAAAAGGTCCATCCTTTCTTTTGCCCGATCGCCCCCTGACAGAGCGGGGGCTGCGCATTTGCTAAATATTTGCTAAACATTTTTTCGTTTGATAAATCATATCATGTTTCAGCCCAAGAATCAAGCGGATCCCATCAAAAAACGAGCGCACGTTTCCCTTTTTATAAAAATCAAGTGCCCGTCCTTTCGCTCTGTGCGTCTTCCACTGTCGGTGTAACATAAAAATTCCCCGGGGGCATCTGTGTTTCCGGCTCTTCCACCCGCTCGATCAGACGGTCTACCGCTTTTTCTGCCATAAGGGTCAGGTTCTGCCGGATGGTGATGACCGGCTCTGTCCCCGGATGATCGTAAGCTGCCAGCTTGAGATCCCGCCCGATTTGCAGCCCCTGTTCTGCTGCAGCTTCCAGCACGCCTTGGGTCATCCGCTCATTCTCCACAAAAAGGCCATCACACCCTTGCGCCATTAAAAGTGCAAAGGCTTTTTTTCCATCCTGCACCGTAAAGGAACCATGGTAAACATCCTGCTCCCGGTAGGATGCTTTATGCAGCGCCATTCCTTCCTGGAAGCCTTGGAAGCGCTTTTTGGTCGTATAGACCCGCTCCGGTCCCAACACGCAGCCGATCCGGGATGCGCCCGCCTGGAACAGTTTTTCCACGGCGATGCGTCCGCCGTATTTATTATCGGATGTGACGAAATCGCTGAAGATTGAATAGACCGCCCGATCCAGCAGGACAAAGGGCACGCCATTATCCTGCAACGTATGCAGTGTCCGGGTCAGCACATCCTCTTTTTCCAGCGTACTAGGCACCGTGATCACCAAGCCATCCACATTTTTAACAGCCAGGCTCTCCAATATCGTCCCGCAGCGTACCGCATCATCGCCGCAGGTGCAGCAGAACACCGTATATCCCTTTTGAAAGGCATACTCCTGGACCTTGTTCATCCATACACGGAATACCGGGCCCTCCAGATCTGGCAGCACCAGTCCCAGCGTTTTGGTCCGCTGGCTGCCCGGGCGCACCGATATCTCACTTTGAAACTTCATCTCCCTTGCAATGCGCAGGATCTTTTCTCGGGTGGCCTCCGAAATACGGGAGTCCTTTCCGTTCATCACCAGCGAGACCGCTGTTGTAGAGACTCCGGCTGCTTTAGCAATGTCTTTTGCTTTGACCTTCACGATCCTTCCTCCGCTTTGTTAAATTATTTTACCTCACGCCTTTATCCTACCGATTTTTAACGGGTTTGTCAATCCGGCGACACTGATTTTCTGGGATTGTTTCTGTACTTTTCCCCCACCGTAAAGGCTGATGTACATTTTGTGGTTGATTCGGTGTATAACAAAACCCGTCCTGTGTGGTTTAGCTGCACAAGACGGGTTCATTTTTTTATAATGGGCGGTTTTATATCATGCCCAGGATACGATGCAATTACACTTCAACTTCTTCGACGGTATATTCAAGGTACTTTAACGACGGCTTTTTAGGTATCGCCATTTTAGTACCATCAGCCATTATTTCTCGAAGCTTTTCCGCCTCTTCCCATGTATCATAAATTTGTTCCAGTATGACGTCCGGGGGAGTTGTATGATGTGAAATGCACCTAAAGATATATTTTTTTCAGCCATAAAAACCCTCCTTATTCGCTGAATGTGGTTCCATTATAAGAGTTTTTAAGGCGGAAAGCAATAGAAAAGCCCAGTTCGACTGGGTGTAAGGAAGTGGCGATTATGTTTGTTTCAGCTTGCAATCCCATCTGACGATATCGCCCGCCGCTTTTTTCATGGCACGGTCTCGCCCACTCCTTATAGCGGTAAACTTGTTCGGTGCGGTTACTGTGATTGCTTGCCGTTTCCCGGAATTGTCCAGGCAGGCGTATAACCATTTGGCCATAGGTTTCGACCCCTTTCATTCATCGAATAGCTTAACACCGGCTTTCTCCAAAAACCGGGAAACAACCCAGGCTCCAGCGCCGGACAGCGCCAGCATAATCGCAAACCCATTCAGAGCTTCGGCACACAACATTTGCCATTCTGCCATTGTGATTCCCCCTTTCACACTCTCAATGCTTCGTCCAGGTAGTAGCGGACTCCCCCGACTTTGATAAACACACGCCCTTCGGCGTTTTCGTACTGACGGTATCGGTGGGGCTGCTCACGCTCTCCAAAATTAAAAGCGGCCACAACCTTATCCGTGCAGCCGCTTTCAATATCGAGGATCTCCAGCCCGCCCCAGTTAGAAAGCGGGATCACTCCAACGGGTTTAGAGCCGGTATACTTCTGACGCATGGTCATTTTCATATTCCCCTTTTTGATTCTATTTTTATCCATTTGCTTGGGCGTTGGTAGTGGTTACATCTGCCCCAGTACCACTGATTGTCTGGCGTTTGTAAAGACTAGATATCGGCGCAATCATGGATTTTCCTCCGTTTTTGGGCATAATAAAACCCGCCTACATGGATACAGGCGGGATGATTTGTGATATAATGGTGATAAAAGGTGATTGCGGTGAAAACTTTTGGAGATTTATTTTTTATAGAGTCCTGCCACTCTTGTCTTCTTATTCTTGACGTGTATAAGCGCAAATCGCAGGGGTTTTATGAAGTAACAAAGTCAAATCTTCCCCTTGTTATTTATAACGGAAAAACGTTTGATAAAGAAAGTCTTTCTAGTGAACAGGGAGCGGTTTTAGCAAATTGCACTAATCCTCTCATATCTTTGAGTTTCACGCATAAATTTTTTATAAAAGATCTTAAAGATTTACTTGTATCGGAAACATCTTTTGTTCCAACGAATTCGGCGCATACTATCAAAATCAAGGAAATCATTCCAGATTTTACAGCATCAGTCACCTATCTTTCCAAAGAACTTCCGTCATCCCGTCCAAAAAGAAAAAGAAGGTCTTCAAAGAAAAAAAAGAATAAAAGCAAAAAAGTTGATAATCGTATATTTTTTAGGCACACGAAAAGTGGTTATAATGCTATTAAGCAATTTAATGCAACTAATAATACACCTTCATCACCCAATAAAAAAATCCGCTGCCTAAATGCTAATCTAGGTGGCGGAAAGTTAGGTGTTGATGGCCAGTGGAACCATGGAAACAACAAGTAATTACTTACGCTTGCCCGATTTCGTTGGTAAGTGCCGACATTAAGGGCAAAACCGTAAGCATCGTTAACGCTCTTGTGTCAATGGGCGTAGACAGTTCGTTTGCTCACCGCACCAAATTGGCTGTTACAAATGGAGTTGTCACGACAGCATCTGAATACAAAAGGGCACCCGCTCAGAACACGGCACTGCTCAAACTATTGAAACTTTGTAAAATCACATTTTTGCGCTTGAGTAAATAAAACAAAAGACCGCCCTCTATGCCTTGCAGCACAAAAAGCGGCCTATTGTCGTACTTTTTACTTTATCGGATCATTTCAGTGCGGATCATTCCGGCAGGTCTTCCGGGTTCTCCAGCGAATGCCAGACATTCTGAACATCGTCATTATCTTCCAGAGCGTCCAACAGCTTGCCCATCAGCTTCAGCTGATCGGGGTCGGTCAGGCGGGTGGTGGTCATGGGGACCATCGCCAGATCAGCGGACATCAGCTCATAGCCCTTGTCCTCCAGTGCCTTGGTCACAGCGGAGAAGCTCTCCGGATCGGTGGTGACCTCTGCTGCATCCTCGCCTGCATCAAAGTCCTCGGCACCGGCATCCAGAGCATCCATCATAGCCTCGTCCGCATCCTTATCCTCCAGAGAGAGGTCGATGACGCCCTTCTGGGTGAACAGGAAAGCCACGCAGCCCATAGCGCCCAGGTTGCCGCCGTTCTTATCAAAATAGTGGCGCAGGTCAGCAGCGGTACGATTGCGGTTATCGGTCAGGGTCTCCACCATAACAGCCACACCGCCGGGACCGTAGCCCTCGTAGGTGATTGCTTCGTACTCCGTCTTGTCGCCGCCCTCTGCCTTCTTGATGATACGCTGGATGTTATCATTCGGCACGCTCATGCGCTTTGCCTTGGAGATCAGATCTGCCAGCTTGCTGTTGGAAGCCGGGTTGGGGCCGCCCATACGCACTGCCACGCTGATCTCGCGGCCAATCTTGGTAAAGACCTTTGCACGGGCGCCGTCGGTCTTTTCCTTCTTGCGTTTAATGTTGTTCCATTTGCTATGTCCAGACATGGGAAAAAGCCTCCTAGATTCTATTCAAAGTTCTCTGCCTTCGGGCAGACGGCTGCGCCGTCCGGGTTTGGCAGTGCACAATATCCAACTTTATAAGTTTACCACACACTGCGACTGCGTTCAAGTCTTTTCCGGGGATATTCCCTTTTCCGGCCACAAAAAGCCGCCAACAGATGTTCTTTGCTGGTTCGATCCACCGAAATGCCTTAAAAGATCACAGCAGGCGCAGTGCCTTGGGGTAATGATTTTTGACCCTTCCGCCGGAAACTTTGCCGCCCCCCAAAGGCCAGCCGTCCACCAAAACGCAGCAGTACCCATCGGATGCGGTGCGGGCTTCGATCTCCTGTCCGGACAGATAGGCTGCGCCGCGGGGGTCGGTTCGGGTCAGCTGTTCGCAGTTTGTGCACTGACTGCCGAAAGCTGTAAAAAGGTGGTGTTCCGGCACAAAGCGGCCTTTCTGAACATTGCCCACGAATACGCCTGCCCGCAGGATATGCAGCCGTGTCTGGGGGAACGGCACCGGCAGCAGCACGCCGCTGCCATGGACCAGCGCAGGCCGATCCGCCAGCTGCGGGAAGTATCGTCTTGCAAATTCCACCCACGCAGCCAGGCTCTGCGCTGCATTGGGTACATCCGTCGGGCGTGCACGTCCGCTGCGGCTGGCCTTGCCGGAAGCCGGCCGACGCTCCGAACGAGGGGTCTCCTTCGACGCCCGAAGTGCATCCGCCAGCCAGAACTTTTCCTCCGGAGCAGGCTGACCTGCTTCCGGCAGAGGGCGGGGCGTGCCCGCCTTGACAAAGCGGGCAATAAAATGCCCCTCTCCCCCTTGGC
>ENA-OZGR01000808-OZGR01000808.1-human-gut-metagenome-genome-assembly--contig:-NODE-808-length-9838-cov-3.281304_pt1 | contig 9838 bp, 8 predicted proteins | sample MGYA00244660_ERZ653666 | MGnify/ENA primary metagenome ERZ653666 (study PRJEB26926, sample SAMN06165280) | human gut metagenome | biome: ENVO:00009003; feature: ENVO:2100002; material: ENVO:00002003...
ACACTTCTAGCTTCGTCGGCAGCGTCAGATGTGTATAAGAGACAGGAACACAATAATGTCAGGGGATTACCGATATGCGGTAACAGCCGTGTACCAAAACGGGGAATCAATGAAAGCCCTATCCGACCTCCTGCCACGCAGCCACGACTATGATGCCTCTGTATCGGCATTCATAAGCCCGGTAAAGTCAATCGAACAGCAAAATGAAGCAGAAGTAAAAGTAACAGTGGCCAATTACGGGGAAAAAACAATTTCAGATTTCCCGGTAGAACTTAGTATCGACGGGCAACCTCATGAGGCAAGCATAGTTACAGGCTCACTCAACAAAGGAGAAAGCACCGAGATAAGCTTCGGGAAAGTAAAACTCGGAGAAGGGATGCACACCTTTGTAGCCACTGCAAAACTGGCCGCCGACGAGCAACCGGCCAACGATGCATGCACGTTCATATTACCCAACCTTATAAATGTAGAACTGACCGGCTACCGCTGGAACGCATATGGCGATGCCGGGTTCATGCGCGTGCAATCCAATAACCCGGAAGCAGCCCGCTATCTTACAGAAGTAACCCCGGATGATGCCCTTATCATAGCGGGAGAATATGTAAACGACAGAATATTCGCATATACAGCCACATGGTACGGCACTCCAAAAAGCTTCGTAGAACTCGACCCGGAAACATGGATAGTAACGCATAGTGTTGAAAACTCCGATAGTTATCTTTTGGATATGGCTTATGATTATGCAGGCAAAACTATGTACGGGCTGATGCCGGACGGCAATGATGTGAAACTTGTAACAATCGACCTTGAAAACGGCTCTGCAACACCGGTAGGCACCTTGCCGAATATCGTCCGCACACTGGCATGCAATATAGCCGGTCAGCTTTACGGCGTGGCTGACAACGGCGACTTTTGTGCCATCGACAAACTCACGGCTTCGGCACAAACAGTAGGGCCGACAGGTGTCGGCAAGGTGGCATACCTACAGTCAATGGCTTTCGACCACAATACAGGACGCCTGTTTTGGGCGGCTACTTCCGAATCGGCAAACGGGGAAATATACGAAATCAACCCAGCAAACGGCATAGCCACAAAACTCGGTAACGCCTTGTTCAAAGGCACAGACCCCTCTGAACTTGTTTGCCTGTTCACACCTTATGAACACAAAAGCAGCGGGGAAGACTACGAAATGATTACCACGGGCCTACACATCAACATAATATCCGACCGTTTATTTAGAATCTCATCACCCGCTACCGCACATGTGAGAATATACGACATGACAGGTTCATGCGTATGGGAATCAGATATTGCCGCAGGGACTACCGATATAGACATCACACAGCCATGTGGCATATATCTTATCCATGCAACATGTCCAGACGGAACCGGACTCAACCAAAAGATTGTGATTCGGTAAAAGTCTGACAACAAATAACTAGATAAAATAAAAGCCTTTCATCATTAAGTACAGATTGCTACTGTATGGACATGATGAGAGGCTTCATTTTATGTATCCTTAAACAACCCACACAAGGACGCCACCACAGCTACAACCGCCGCCTTTATTAACACAATTTAACCATTGGGGGGGGTAATTTGCATTCTTATATATAACTTTGCACAACACTTGTGATGGGGCAGACAAACATCTGCCAAATAACGTATCTAATCCATTCAACATACAAAATCTCATTAAACCTAATTACACAATTGCAATGAAAAAATTTATCTTGGCAGCAGCAATGCTCGCTGCAGGCACAACGATGGTTGTTGCACAGAACACCGGCTACAACCGCGTCGGCGTATCCTATGACAACACAAACTATGGATTCAACGACCTTATGAAGCTTGATCAGGAGATGGACGGTTTCAGCACCAACGGCGTGGGTATAAACTACATCCACGGATTCAGCCTAAGCTCCAGCCTTCCCATGTTTATCGAAACAGGACTTAACTTCAACATCGGTTTCGGGTCAAAAAATATCGGCAACAAGGAGGAAGAAGACGGATTCTGGTTGCAGGAAAAATATAAATTCCAAAACATCAACCTACAGGTTCCCGTCAACTTCGTTTACCGCTTCAACGCGACAGAAGATTTTTCAATCTCCCCCTATGTAGGCCTGAACTTCAAGCTCAACCTTGCCAGCAAGTTCAAAACCCAAATCGACCACAACCTCCCGGACGAAATCATGGGCGAACTCGATGAAGAAGACATTGAATGGATTGAAGGCAAATGGTGCAACCTCTTTAGCGACAGCAAAGAAAATATGGGCGATAAAGACCTTACATGGAACCGCTTCCAAATGGGGTGGCATGTGGGTGTAGGCTTCCAATACAAGCCTTTCTATCTAGGTGTGCAGTATGGCACCGACTTTATACCCGCCTACAAGCATAAATTCGACTTCGAAGGCTACCCCAGCGAAACCTACAAGGTCAACACAGGCAACCTCAAAATAACACTGGGTTATTGCTTCTGATAAATCACTTGTCAAAGCAGACCGAAAGCCCTTATTCAGATAACACACACAACAAAAGGAGGAGCATGACTTGCGTCGTGGCTCCTCCTTCACGTTTCAACTATTTATTTATGAGAGCCTCAGTATCCAGTATCACTACTCGATAAAAAGGACGAGGGATGTTCCGTTAAAACTCTTTATGTCATACTCATCTTATCGTTCATTCTATCTTATCAATCCCGATACCCCCCGGATCTACCGAGGCACCGACAGGGCTGCCGCCGTCATCACCGGCTATGCCAATGAGATTTTTTATTATCGGCACCCGTTATGTTGAGCTTTATTACTATAACAAAACAAACCACTTGACGTTGAAGTGGTCTGCGCTAAAAGTGTTTAAATATTGTTTAACCCGTGAGCCTCACAGGGGGTTATAGCAGGAAGAGTGCGGTCGAACCCGGATCACGGCGCAGGATTCCGCAATCCAGAAGCGAACGCACCACCGGCACAAGGTTACCGACCCCCGTTCCAAGATATGAGGCCAGCTCGTTGAGGGTCAGCCCATGGGGATGATGCGACAATGCATACCTGACCGAATCAGGCAGGGATTCGACCGACCCGGCAGCCCCACTGCCACATGATGGCACATGCAAGGCATTGCGACACACATCACACTTGCCACAAGCGCCTCCGGGTTTCTCCCCGAAATAGGAAAGCAATGTGTTGACGCGGCATTCCGTGTCGTCAAACAGGAAGCGTTTCATGGCATTTACGCGCTGCTCCATACGCACACGGCGGAACTCATACACCTCTTTGGGAAACACAAGGTCCTTTTCCGGCTCCCGCGAACGGGTGAACACCACATAGGGGGTGCTACGCCGGGGCACATAATGAATAACATGCAACCGCCCCAGTTTGAGCAGGTTTTCATAGACGGTGCGCTCCGTCAGCTCTAGGCTGGAGGATATAAACGGTTCGCTTATATATTCGTAATCGGCGAAAATACCTGTATAGTTGCGTAAAACGAACTGGAAAACACGCTCACATTCCGCATCAAGCCGAAGCCCGTAAAGTTCCATGCGGCTCATAACCATCATCAGCCGCGAACGTGTCGAGGTTTCCTCTATGTATTCTATATACCCTGCACGGGTAAGGAGCTTCAAAGCGCTGTCGGTAGGGGCAGGCTGTTGCTTAAAACGCACACAGAATTTGTTGATATCAAATTCGCAGACTTGCTGATACCCCTCGCCCATCGCGATGTTGAGAAATACACACAGGCGCCCGTAAGTTTCACGCAGGAATTCCTTGGATGGGAAAGAATCATTGAGACGCCGCGTCAGGGCACCTTTATCCACCGACGGGGAAACCAGCGAAACGGCAAACGAACGGTTCCCGTCGCGTCCGGCCCTGCCCGCCTCCTGATAATATTCTTCAAGCGACGACGGCGGGTCAAAATGCACCACTATGCGCACATCGGGTTTGTCGATTCCCATACCGAACGCCGTGGTGGCCACCATCACCCGGATTCCATCACTCTTCCAACGGTTCTGCTTGTGGTTTTTCTCTTCAGGCGACAACCCGGCATGATAAAAGTCAGCACTTATACCTGCCTTGCACAAAACATCGGCCACCACACGTGTGCGTTTGCGCGACCTGACATACACTATGCCGCAACCAGGCACACGGTTAAGAACATGTACAAGCTGCTCCTCCTTGAAGTCGCAGTTCCTTACTATATACGAAAGGTTGTCGCGGTTGAAACTCAGCCGGAACACACCGGCACCGGGACGGAAACGAAGCTTCTCGCAAATATCCCCTACCACTTCGGCAGTGGCAGAGGCGGTCAGAGCCAACAAAGGCGCATCAGGAAACATATCCCTCAATGAACCTATTTTGAGATATGAGGGCCGGAAATCATATCCCCATTGCGAAATGCAGTGAGCCTCGTCGACTACGATAAGCCTTACCGGCAGTTCGCGCAGTTCGGCCATGAAACTGCTGCTTTGCAGTTTCTCAGGCGATACATAAAGTATGCGGGCTTTGCCCAGACGGCATTTGTCAAGCACCAGACGGTTTTCCCGGCGTGTAAGCCCGCTATGAAGGAAATACCCCCTTATGCCATGCGACAGAAGATTGTCGACCTGATCCTTCATCAAGGAAATCAGAGGGGTCACAACAATCGTAAGCCCGTCGATAATCATCGCAGGCACTTGGAAAGTAATCGACTTCCCGCCCCCGGTAGCCATAAGGCCGAGGGTGTCGTTACCTGCCAGCACCGAATTGATTATCTCAGCCTGCATGGGGCGGAACGAATCATAGCCCCAATGCCGCTTCAGCACCTGTCGAATCGGCGTCATGAAAGTCAGCCCCGGATTTTGATCTCCTTTATTTGCAACTGTATGGCATTAGCCGAGCCTTGATGCTTGTTCTCTTCCACCGTATAGCATATATCGAAGCGGCTCCCGGCATGTATTTCCGGGAAAAGACCGGACTTGTTAAAGGCAATCCCGTTTATCACCTTTCCGGAAGTGTCGTCAACAAGCTCAAGCTTGATATGCTCCATCTGGCGGCCCACAAGTTTGCTTGTGCCGAAATCCATAACGTTACGGGTGCAGAACACCGGCTTCTGATTGCCGGGTCCGAACGGGTTGAAACGCCTGAGAGTGGAGATAAACTCGGATGTAAGCTCCGAGAATGTCAGGAAGGCGTCGATGTCGAACTGCGGCTTCAGCTGTGAGGGGAGGATATTGGACGATACATATTCCTCGAACCGGCGTGTGAACTCCGGGATATTCTCTTCCTTGAGCGAAAGCCCCACGGCATAGGTATGCCCCCCGAAATTCTCCAAAAGGTCGCGAGTCGAGTCAACGGCTTTGTATATGTCGAACCCCTGAACGGAGCGGGATGAGCCGGTTGCAAGCCCGTTGGCAAGTGTAAGCACCACCGACGGCTTATAATACAGCTCGGTAAGGCGGGATGCCACAATACCGATAATCCCTTTGTGCCAGTCCTTGTTGAATATTACAATCGACTTTTTGTCGGCATCCTTCTCCTGGCGGTTGGAAAGTATGGCATTGGCCTCCTCTGTGATGCGTTTGTCCAGCTCCTTACGATCCTTGTTATACTGGTCGATATTCTTTGCACGCTCATATGCATCGGCTATGTCGCGCGACACCAGCAGCTCTACAGCCTCACGCCCGCTCTGCATGCGCCCGGAGGCGTTTATGCGCGGCCCGATTTTGAAAATCACATCGGAAATGGTGATTTCCCTGTTGGCGAGGTTGCAGATGCGTATTATCGCCCGCAACCCCACATTGGGATTGCTGTTAAGGCGCCTCAACCCGTAATAGGCCATGATGCGGTTCTCATCGACCATAGGCACTATGTCGGCTGCTATCGACACCGCCACAAGGTCGAGCAATCCTTCAAGCTCGGTCTGGGGAATGCCGTTACTGATTGCAAACGCCTGCATCAGCTTGTAGCCTACCCCGCATCCCGACAGATGGGAACACGGATAGGTCGAACCCTCCATTTTCGGATTCAGGATGGCCACCGCCTGCGGCAGCTCCTCGTCCGGCACATGGTGGTCGCAGATTATGAAGTCTATGCCATGCTCGCGGGCATGGGCAATTTCCTCGTTGGCCTTGATGCCGCAATCGAGGATGATGACGAGTTTCACCCCCTGATCGGCAAAATCGTCGATAATATCGCTCGAAATCCCATACCCCTCCTCATAACGTGTGGGTATGAAATAGTCGATGTTGGAGTAGAAGTTGCTGAGATATTTGTAGACGAGCGCCACTGCCGTGGTGCCGTCCACGTCATAGTCACCGTAGACCATGATTTTCTCTTTCGACCCCATAGCCCTGTTGAGCCGGGTTACCGCCTTGTCCATGTCGGGCATCAGAAACGGGTCGTGGAGGTTTTTCAGCCTGGGGTTAAAGAACCGTTCGGCCTCCTCCACCGATGTCACGCCTCGCTGAACCAGCAGCTCGCTTACAGGCGGACACGACGCATAGCGTTGCGCCAGCGCCGTCTCTATCTTCTGCTCTTCTTGTGTCAGGGGTAAATAATTCCATTTACCTGTCATTTATGTTGTTTTTTTATTGGCGTGGTTGCGCTCCGCCGTCATGACGGCGAAGGGGGGGAGGAGGGAGATGCATGCGTCCCGGGTAGTCTGACCCGGCAGGACGCACCTGAAAGCGGAATCACACAGCAACGGCGACTCCATATATCGAAGGTGTCAGGAGGGAGAGGATTGGAGGTTTTGCAAACGTTTGGCCTGCAACTTCTAACATGTCGGCTTCCCGGATATGGTCGGAGAGAGCAGGATGAGCCTATTTCCCCATGTTAGTTCGTTTTGCAAAAATAGCAAAATTCCATGGATTTTCCATATAGGGTTAAACTTTATTTGCACTTTTCACAAGCACGCCTCAAGGCTCCACGGAGCATATGGCACATCCGTTATTTTCGCTATCTTTGCAGTAGCTTAAAAGTGATTGCCCTAAAGCCTCCATTACATTTCAATGAAAACCGCTATGAGATTCAATTTGCTACCATCCGTCGCACGACTGCTGTTGTTGCTCCCCCAAGGGTTGTTCACAATGCTGGTTACAGCCGCCATATTCTGGCTTACGCTGGCACCCGACCCGTTGCCCGACAATGACATCCAGCTGTTTCCCGGCTTCGACAAGGTGGCACACGCCTGCATGTTCGGCGGGTTCTATTTCGCCGCCGCATTCGACCTCGTCGCACGGCATCGGGGAAAGGGCAAAACACACCTTCATGCCGCATTACCCCCAATTGCGACCGTAGTCACAGCTGTTGCCTCTATAGCATTCGGCGGACTTATAGAGTTGGTGCAGGAGGGGATGAATATGGGTCGCGGATGCGACCTTATGGATTTCGTGGCGGATATTGCAGGGGTTGTCATCGCAGTGCTTCTAACCCCAGTGGTTCTGCACGCCATGTTAAAGGAACAATAACACCGGGCTATAAGGAAAGCGCTCATGGCGATGTGTCAGGTCTGACACATCGCCATGAGCGCTTTTTACCATGACGGGTTATGCCGAAAAGTTTCTAAAGCATCTGCATGAATCAGTCGTTATCGGGATGATCCTCACGATATGCCACATCGGGATGGCAGCCGGAGCCATCGAAGCAATGGGTGCATACGCGGCATTTCGGAAGGCCGATGCTGTCGATAAGATGCTCGATTTTGCTGAACTGCAATGTGGTGAGGTTCAAACGGCGTGCGATTTCGTTGACCATACGCTCATATTCGGGTGTGCCGGTGGTGGAATAGCGGTCAAGCTTTGCCGCATCGTCACCTTCGAAATCACGGATAATCTGACGGGTTATCAGCTCGAGGTCGTTTTTGGAGGATGTAAAACCAACGAACGGGCACCCGAAAACCAACGGGGGGCATGATATACGCGCATGCACCTCACGGGCACCGCAATCATAAAAAGTCTGCACATTGTCGCGCAACTGGGTTCCGCGCACTATCGAGTCGTCGCAGAACACCACACGCTTCCCGTCTAAAATCGCACGGTTTGGTATAAGTTTCATTTTTGCCACCAATGCACGGCGCGATTGCTGGCCTGGGGTAAAGCTGCGAGGCCAGGTGGGGGTGTATTTCAACACCGCACGCTGATAAGGCACCCCACGCCCTTCGGCATAACCCAACGCATGGCCTACGCCTGAATCAGGGATACCGCACACACAGTCAGACCCGGTGGCATCCTCCCGGCCCATGGCACGCCCTGCGGCCTCACGCACCGCCTCGACATTAATCCCCTCGTAATCACTGGCAGGGAATCCATAGTAAACCCACAGGAATGAGCATATCTGCATCCTTTTGGCAGGTTCCTGCAACACTTCCATACTGTCATGGCGCAGGCGCACTATCTCGCCGGGACCTACGTCGCGCACCCTTTCATAACCAAGATTAGGGAAGGCGGATGTCTCGCTACATGCCGCATAGGCACCTTCACGCCTCCCTATCACGATAGGTGTGCGCCCCAGGTAGTCACGGGCGGCGATGATGCTGTCTTCCGTAAGGATAAGCATCGAGCATGAACCTTTGATTTTGCGGTAGACCAGGTTTATGCCGTCGACAAAATCCTTCCCCATATTAATCAGCAGGGCAACCAGCTCCGACTGGTTGATTGTATTGGCCGACATTTCGCTGAAATGCATCCGTTCGGCCAGCAGCTCGGCAGCAATGTCGCGTATATTGTTGATTTTGGCAACTGTAACCACAGCATAACGGCCGAGGTGGGAATTTACGATAATCGGCTGCGGGTCGGTGTCGCTTATCACTCCGATGCCCTGACATCCCATGAACTTGTCGAGGTCGTCCTCGAATTTCGAGCGGAAATAATCACGTTCTATACTATGAATGGTACGGTTAAAACCCACTTCAGGGTCGAAAGTTACCAATCCGGCACGTTTTGTACCAAGGTGAGAATTATAGTCAGTGCCGTAAAAGAGGTCATTGACACACGGTTTGTCAGAGATTGCTCCGAAAAATCCTCCCATTGTCGTTAGCTTGAAAATGTTGGTTTCTGAAAAAGAAGTTGCAAAGTTAGCGAAAAGTTTCCAATGCATGAAAAAGAATGCCGGAAGTTCCTGAATGTCCATAATGAGAATCACCCCGGCAGGGCTATATGCCCTGCCGGGGTGATTGAATCCGACAATATTTTATTCCGACAGATTATTTCCCCACTGTTTCGGGAGTAAGAGAACCTTCCATCATTGCCTTGACATCGGCACGGAGTTCATCATCCTGCTTGTCACGGCTGAGGATGGTGCCGTCAGGGGCGATGAGAAGGATGCAGGGAATGCCCGAAATGCCGTAAAGATCGGTAGGCACTGTCTGTGCGTTTATAATCTGCTGCCATGGAAGCTGATGATTCTCGATGGCACGGAGAGTGTTCTGAGGCTCGTCCCACACGGCCACACCGAGCACCTCAAGCCCTTTGGGGCCGTATTCTTCAAGAATCTCCTTTATCACCTTTGTCTCACGGATACAGGGGCCGCACCAGCTTGCCCAGAAATCAACAAGCACAGGCTTCCCTTTCCCTACATAATCGGAAAGGCGCTGGGTAATGCTGTCGTTCGTGATGGCGAAATCAACAAATTTGCTGCCCGGCGAGGTGGCGGCCTTGTTTTTTGCAGCAGCTATCAGTTTGTTGACACGTGTGTAGGTTTTCAGCGACGGATATTCCACCAAAGCAGCCTCGAGTTCGGGGAGTGTCATATTATAGGCTTTGTCCATGAACAGGGTATATCCGATAGGGTTATCCACATTGGCCTTGAACACGGACTGTCTCTTATACACATCTCCGAGCCCACGAGACTAGCGCTCATCTCGT
>ENA-OZGR01000811-OZGR01000811.1-human-gut-metagenome-genome-assembly--contig:-NODE-811-length-9801-cov-10.272830_pt1 | contig 9801 bp, 9 predicted proteins | sample MGYA00244660_ERZ653666 | MGnify/ENA primary metagenome ERZ653666 (study PRJEB26926, sample SAMN06165280) | human gut metagenome | biome: ENVO:00009003; feature: ENVO:2100002; material: ENVO:00002003...
ATAATATAATACATTAATATCGGTAGAGTTTTTCGCATACGCTTCCTTCAAATTATCGTATGAGCCATAAAACCAATTGTCTCCATAATAAGATATACCTAAATAATAAAAGGTAAGAAAACTGCGGTCACCCATTCTCTTCAAACTTTCATAACGCTCGATTGCCTTCTTATAATCTTTCAACATACAATAAGCTTTAGCATTCTGGCGGTTGACATCCACACTTGTCGTATCGCTCAGTCGATAACACTCTGTCACATCAATAGCATCTGTAAATTGCCGGTTATTATTAAAGATATTGGCTATACGAGCGACGGTCTGGGCATCCAAGGAATCTCGACGATAGGCTACATTATAACTGAAAAAAGCATTGGGTATATCCTGCATTCCTTCATAAGCCTGTCCCAAATACTTATATCCGGTGGCAGAAACCGTATCTTGTTCCAACCAGCCATGGCAAGCATCGCGTGCCTCTTTAAAGTTCTCCGCATTCAACAAAGAACGTATATATTGCAATCGAAAGAACTTATTATTTGGGCGTAAACTCACCGCCTTCCGATAATAATCAGCCGCCTGACGCGGACTACCCATCAGTTTGTAACACTCTGCCAAATCTATCAATATTTTTGTATCTGTAGTATCCTTTACAAAAAGAGAAGTCAAATCGACAATGGCTTCAGGATAACGATTCATAGCCTTCAAAGCCTGTATCCTAGTCGATAACAATAACGAATCCTTTGTGCCAGGGGATATCAGATTGATTACTTTATCATAATCAAATTCTTCCATAGCCGAACTAATTTCATCGTGTACCTGTGCAAAAGTTGTCATAGACAATAGACACAGCATGAGTGTTACAAATGATTTCATAGCATTATACTTTAATTTTATGGTTATTCACCCCATATCATTCTTACTTTTTTCTATTCTGCAAAGGCGTATTATCCTTCTTAGCTTCATCAACGACCAACCTAAACTTAACAGGCAGCGTGAACTGGGTACGCACCGCCACTCCCCGTTGCTTTCCCGGTTTCCATTTAGGCATGCTCATGATGACTCTCATAGCTTCTTTATCCAAATACTCGTCTACCCCTTGGGCAATCTTCGGATTGGAAATACTTCCGTCTTTCTCAATAATGAACCGGACGGATACTATCCCCTGAGCACCATTCTCTATGGATATTGCCGGATACTTTACGTGCCGGGCTATGTAACGCATGCACTCGTCTATGCCACCGGGAAATGAAGGCATCTCTTCTGCAATCTGAAACACTTGCCCTCCAGCAGACGGTTTTTCTCTGGACATTACAATGACAATATCCTGTTCTTTTTCATCTGCAGAGACCTTTACCTCCACCGTTTTATAACCGGCAAAAGAGATTTGCAAGACATTGCCCGCCTCCACCGGCAATTCAAAACGACCTTCTTCATCGGTAACAGTGCCTATAGTAGATCCTTTAATAAGCACATTGGCACCTATTATTCCACTACTATATTCTTCATCAAGAACTCGGCCTTTCACTTTTATTCCATCTTCCGACAGAATTTCTGCACTTTTAACCTCTTCGGCTTTCACAATTGCAGTCAAATCATTAACTTTGACGGCTGAAATCTCATCTAATTCCGTTGAGACTTCGGGGCGGGCAAAAGCAGTTATTGCAATAGCTGCCAACGGAAGTACATAAAGATACTTCAAACGTGCCCATGGGCTTGATTTTTCTTTTAACATCATAGTAATACGTTTTTTAAGTGAACTGTGATTAAAGCTGTTGGCCATAGAGTAGAGCCTTGTGCCGACAGCTTTTTTAATTAATAATAATTGATATTGTTTCGCGTCAACGCCTTTTTCAATCACCGTTTCATCCGCCTCATACTCATGGATATTCTGTAATTCCTGTTTCAGCAGCCACGAAGCCGGATTAAACCACTGGAAAAAGATGCAGATATCTGCTACCAGCAAATCCCACGAATGTCGGTTCTGTATATGAGCCAACTCATGAATAAGTATTTCCCGCCCATTCTCATCCAAGTCTTTCTGTGAAATAACGATGTATTTCATCCAACTGAACGGAGCTATATCGTGGTCGTGCACTATCAAAGTCACTTTCTCACCACCGTCAGTATATTTACTCAAGTCTTCTTTTCTGCCTAATCTCAATAAATTGCCCAACTTCAACAACGAATACCCATTACGAAAAGCAAAAAGTAAAATACCGGCCAGGTACACCAATAATGCAACATGTATCCAAGTTACCGTCACTTCCTCTATCTGCAATTCCGCCACATTTGTAGTATTCATCATATCCGCCAGCATCAGCCACTGTTCCAGTGTCATCATGGTTTGATGAACCTCTGTCTGCTTCTCCACAGTAACTTCCACCAGTGGCAAAAGACAAGATAGCAACAATATGCTCAACAACGCTACCCGGTTGAAACGATGAAACGTCTCACGGCTCAGCAACAAACGGTAAAACAGGTAGAATACCGCCAAACAAACCGACGACTTCAGTATATAGACAAAGAAAATTCCCATATTGACGTACTATTTATAATTTACAGCTACTATTTCCCAGCCTTCAGTAGTTCTTCTTTCATCACCTCCGCACCGGGAAATCCGGTAACTTTATATGAAAGCTTCCCTTCCCGGTCTATCACAAAATAAGTGGGTATTCCCGGATACTCATATAGTTTACCTAATGCAGAACTCTGCTCATTCGTGATCCGATAGTGTATTCCATGAATATCAGGTATGGTGATTTTCCACTTCCCTTCAGGTGAACTTTCATCCGCTATATAAACATACACTACATCTTTCAATTCTTCTTTCACCGGCTTCAGGCTATTCATAGCCCGCATACAAGGGCCACACCAGGTATTCCACATATCTATCAGAACCACCTTACCACGATAAGGACGGGTGACAACTGCCAATAGACCATCTGCGGTAACTGCCGTATCCAGCTGGCAAACTGTATAACCAGTCTTATTTGCACTTTCAGCAAGCAAGTCCATCACTTCTTTATTTTTGACAGTCAAAGCTTTCTTTATTTCCGGTTCGGATATACTGTCCAATGTCAGCATCTGTTTTTCCGACAGCGGTTTCAAACGAGCAAGAGTGGAACCTAGAGGTTTCGCCCGTAAAATATCCTCCCATACAGGCTGCGGTTCAAACTTTCCTTTAAAATCTTCAGTTGCAGCACGTACAAAATCAGGATAACTGCCATAACGTATATAAGGTGAATGAATAAAATCCAGTTCCAGAATATCATCATAATAACTTTCATCTACCGTCATGTCTGCACGCTTCACTCCTTTCTTTCCGCTAATCATCGGAGCATAACTAATATTCCCTTTATACCCCCTGATAGCAAAGAAATACGACATTTCCAGCTTGTTTATCATGTATGTGCGAGCAGCATCACTCAACGATTTATTTTTCAGTATTTCACCACGATTTTTTTCATAAATCTTCGTCACATACTTTTTATATTGAGCCGGAGTAACACCACAAATATTCTCATAAAAATTATCCGCACTATAAATGTTCATCAGTCCGGCATGCTTTACCAGTTCAGTATTCAGAGCGGCATACGTACCCTCAAACCAAATCAACTGCCCGTTCTCTTTCTTTCCAAACAGGTGACTTTCCGACCAGAAAATCTCCGGCAAATTAATAGTTACCTCAAGTTTACCACCCGGCATCAGAAGCAATTCAAACCTCTTCCGTCCTACCCGCAATGTCGCTTCACCGGGCAGCATCATATTTGTTTCGTAGCGAAAACTTCCATCCTCGGCCACCGGAACGGATTGACCGAAAACATCAAAGAATAGCCAGTCAGTACAATTGAATTTCAGAGCAATACCATGAGTCGGATCATACCCCAATATACGCCCATATATCACCGTCTTCCCATTCTTCAAATCAGGATCCGGCAGAGGCTGGGAATAATCCAATTGCTGATTCAACAATTTCTCCGGTATTCCTATTTCCGGCTTTTTTCCGTCCAGACGCACTCCATAAATATTCCATCCTTCGTCTTTCTTCTCAGACATTTCGAAAAAGTCAAAACTTTCCGTATCCATAGGAATCGGCTCAAACTTCAATGTCACAGCCAGTTCACCAGAAGCCGGTGTCTTCGTCCATAGTTCTTTTGAAAAACCATTACCACCTAGGTAGGCATACGTTTTTCCTCCTATCTGCAATACAGCAGTCGAGTCTATCCTTACATCTTCACCCGGAATAGAATATATTTTAGCATCTATCCATGTCGTATCCTTTCCCAATGTCACTTTTTCGAATTCGATCTGGCTAGTATTCGTTGCCATGAAATAAGGAGCTTTCACAACCTTTTTCGCCTGCAAACCTACGCAAACAGCTATCAATACAAAACAAGTTATAGCTATGTTTTTCATAATTCTTGGCATTTTAAAGTTTCTATTTCGTTCCTCTCTCCACTTCTGCAATCAACTGTTTCAGGTCCTCCAACGAAATATCCTCTTCTTTTACCAACGATGATACTGCGCTGAGATACGAATTATTGAAGTACTTACTGATTACTTTCTTCAGCGTTCCCTTACTGAAGTCTTCCTTATTCACTACAGCATAATACTGGTACGTGTTACCGTAAGTCTTATGTGCCAGGAAACCTTTATCCTCCAATCCCCTCACAATCGTAGACAGCGTATTGAAATGCGGCTTCGGTTCTTCATAGAAAGCTAGCATCTCCTTCACAAACAACGGACCTTTCTCCCAGAAAAATCCCATGATTTCCTCTTCTTTCGCAGTCAATCCTTTCATAACTCTTCATTTGTTTTTCGCAAAGAACTAAAATATTTAGTTTATAAACTAATTTTTCTCGTTAAATAAGACTAAACACAAAATACCTACATATAGCGATTGCAATTCCCGGAGAAAATCCGTTACTTTGCGCACGAATAAATAAAGAAAGAAAGGATAATCTGCAATGAATGAACCGCATAAGTATCGTGCCACAGACAAAATGAGCGACCTTATCTGTGATAACTACTCCTTATTAATGGTTATGAGCCGTTTCGGCCTTTCCTTAGGATTCGGAGACAAGAGTGTAAAGGACGTTTGCGAGGCACAAGGCGTAGACTACCGTACCTTTCTCGCAGTAGCCAATTTCATCAGTGAAGAACAATATACTTATAGTGGAGAGGAAAACGTATTTTCCATCTCAGCCCTTATGGATTATCTGAAACGGGCGCACACTTACTTTCTCGATTTTAAATTACCTGTTATCCGTCGTAAGCTCATCGAATCTATCGATTGCTCGGGCTCGGATAATATAGCCTATCTCATTCTGAAATTCTTCGATGAATATGCCAAAGAGGTACGCCGCCACATGGAATATGAAAACGAGGCTGTGTTCACCTATGTCGAAAAACTACTTGAAGGCAAACTTGCAGAGAACTATGATATAGCAACCTTTGCCAGTAAGCATAATCAGATTGAATCCAAGCTGACAGAACTGAAAAATATTATCATTAAGTATTATCCGGAAAAAGAGAACAACAACAAGCTCAATGCTGTTCTTTTCGATATCTTCAACTGTGAGCATGACCTTGCTTCACACTGCCAAGTAGAAGATTATATGTTTGTTCCCGCCGTGGCACAACTGGAAAGGAGAATGAAAAATGAACAATAATGTTTCTGTAAAGATTGCAGTCGCTGAAACTTCTGTCATTATCCGAAGCGGACTCACGACAGTGCTGAAGCGCCTGCCCAATCTGAATGTAGTACCTATAGAGGTTTCCTCTCCGGAATCTTTGCAAAGCTATATTCACCTGCATACACCGGATGTATTGATTGTTAACCCGACCTTTGGCGGCTGGTTCAATCTCCCAGCATTCAAGGCAGAAAATGGGAAAGTGGAAACCAAATATCTGGCACTGGTATGTTCCGTCATTGACAGTAACTCTCTGAAAGAATATGATGATCATCTTTCTATTTGTGATGATCCGGAAACAATTGCCACCAAAATAAACCAACTGCTTTGCACTGACGAAGAAGAGGAGAAAGAAAATGAGCAGGAGACGCTCAGTCAGCGTGAAAAGGAAATTATCACCTGCGTTGTGAAAGGTATGACCAACAAAGCCATTGCCGCCCAGCTCTATCTTTCCATCCACACAGTTATCACCCACCGCCGAAATATTGCCCGTAAACTGCAAATACATTCTCCGGCCGGCCTGACCATTTACGCTATCGTAAACAAACTGGTGGAACTGCAGGATATTAAAGATAACCTATAAAAGAGAGAGAGCATCGTCTCACACTGTCTTTCATTTCCAACTATGGATATCCCGCATAATACAATAAAAATACAATCTTTCTCCTTTTACTTTTAACTTCAACTCCGTTCCTATTTGCTTGTATTCACCAACAAGGCAAATCAAGAGTATAACTGATTATCAAATAATTACAAGATATTAACTTCCTGTCTGCAAGGAGTTAACTTCTTGTTGACAAACTCTTAACTTCTTGTAGACAGGGTATTAAATGAAAAAATCCCCGCTCTTTCACGATATCACATCGGGGAAGACGGGAACCTTTTTTCCTTAATAAAAGTGGTTACGTAATTATGACTAACTAATTCATTAAATCTGATGTTGCAAAAGTAGGGCATTTGCGAAGATGTCACAATCCCTAAAACAAGGTATAATGAAAGGGAGTAATAGCCATAACTAGGTATTAATGCTTGTAAACACCTCTATTTATACTTAAACGCCAATATATAATAGACTATAAGCGCCAATATCATCAAACCAACGACCGCACTCGTAATCATATTACATAGATCTTGCGGAATACCATATCCCATCTCTACTTTATTAAAAACAAGAGTTAGGAAAAGTAAAGTAAGAAACACATTCAATATACGAGCAATACGGGCTGCCATAAAATACTGTACCGCGACATTGCGTTCTGTGATACGTACAGGAAAACGTATCCAACGAATAGGAAGATAGGCAGAAATACCAACTAAAAGGAGACATAAAGTACCTAATCCCGCAGCCATAAAGGAAAAATTAGCTGTAATCTTGTCCTCTATATGAATATACACCCATATTGCACACACCCAGGCAGCAATTGCCAACAATACGGCAACACCTTCTAATATACGATCTATTATAGTGGGATATACCCGGATATTAGGAAACTCTTTAGTTGAATATGGACCAAGATTTAACATAAACAATATATGAATTATAATTCAAACTACTAATCACTTATCACTAACAACTTATCGCTAAACTACGACTCAGGTTCTTTAGGCGGAGAAGTATTCTTTGTTTTCTTCATCCGCCCGCTTTTCCGCAATGCCTCAGCGATAATCCACTGAAGCTGTCCGTTAGTGCTACGAAACTCATCGGCTGCCCACTTTTCAATGGCATCCATAGTTGCAGCATCTACACGCAGAACAAAGCTTTTGGTTGAAGTTTCTTTTTTAGCCACGATTCTATTTACTATTTAACAATTTACAATTGAATTTGTATTATAACAGGTTTCCGTTATGAATAAACGATGCAATATCATCCATGACATATCCGACTACAGGCGACGCCTGGTTATACTCAAACGGAGTAGCTTTACCACTACCTTCCTGTAACATATGATTAAGTTTAGGGTAAGATTTTAAGAAAGCATTTTTATTACGCATCAGCCCGAAGCGCCATAAACCGAAATCCTGCATAGTCACCTGATAATCACGCTCGCCCTGCAATATAAGTATAGGAAGAGCCAGTTTAGATGCTACTTCTACCGGTTTATAGGCGTTAGCAAATTCCCAGTAAGAACGAGGAAGATTCAACAACAAAGGAATCTTATCATCATATTCCGGTGTACCCAGTTTCTTTATATTATCAGCTTGTTTTTTTATTTCTGTAATCTGCTTTTTGGCATTAGCGGAAGAGTCAGTCAGAGAAGATATATAAGTCATTTGTTCAACAATAGCATCTTCAAATGGACGAGCTAAAGCGGCAACAAGGATAATTCCTGTCAACCCATCTGCTTGCTCTGCAATGCGAGGAGCAAGTGTAGCCCCTAAACTATGTCCCAGCACATAAACACTGTCCGCATCAACCTCAGGCAATTCCTTCGCCCAAGCAATAATAGCCACAGCATCATCTACACTTTCTGTATCATAATCGATATTCCGACCTTCCGGCACACACGCTGCACCATATACCTTCGTACGTTTATCATAACGAACCGTTGCAATGCCACGTTCCGCCAATCCCCAAGCCAAATCACGGAAAGGTTTATTCGGACCAACAGTTTCATCACGATCCTGCGGACCGGAACCATGCACAAGGATTACGACAGGAGCCTTTTTCTTTCCTACAGGCAGCGTCAGCGTTCCGGGCAATTTAAAGTCATCTGCTCCCACCGTTATATCTCGTTCCTGCATTTTCTCTTTATTATAAGCTACCGGTTTTGCTGTAGAAGCAGCAGGTACAGGCATCAAACGAATGGTATTCATGCTTCCATCAGCATCGAAAGACAACAAAAAACGGAGACTGTAACGCTCAAACTTCAGATCGCGATAATAAAGTGTTATGCCTTCAGCACTCTCTTGCTTCCACTCTCCTTTTGCTTGAAGTTTTCCGAACTGCTTTTCCGATTGCTTAAACATGTCCTTAAAGATTTCCGGTGATAATTTTTCCTGCAGATTTTTATTCAAGAGAGCATGAATACTGTCCCCCTGATCTGCCACAAACAATTCGTACACATGCTTCGCACGGTCCATATTTGCATCCTGAGCAAAAACCGTCACTACATGTCCCAGCAATAAGCCAAGCACCAATGCCCACTTATATAAAAAAGAAAAGCTCATATTATCTTGATTAATGATTTAACGTACCCGCATTAACAATTGGCTGTGCTGCCTCATCGGCACAAAGTACCACCAGCAAATTGCTGACCATAGCCGCCTTTTTTTCTTCGTCCAGTTCAACAATTTGTTCTTCTGAAAGTTTGTGCAACGCCATTTTTACCATAGAAACAGCTCCCTCAACAATCTTTTCACGGGCAGTAATGATAGCCGAAGCCTGTTGACGACGGAGCATTACCGCAGCAATTTCAGGAGCATAAGCCAGATAGTTAATGCGTGCTTCCACTACCTCCATACCTGCCATGGCAAGACGTTCATTCAACTTCTGTTCCAACTGTTCATTGATTTCTTCACCACCGGAGCGAAGTGTCAGTTCTTCAGTATCCGCTTCGTTATCATCATAAGCATATTGTCCAGCCACCTGGCGTAAAGCGGCATCACTTTGTATTTTCACAAAATTCTCAAAAGCGTTCATACGGCTGGCAACCGCATTACCTATATTAATTTGGTTAGCATTTCCCCCCGTATGAGCAGATGAAGCCATTGTCTGCGAATCAATCTCAAACATAGCTTTGTAGGTATCTTTAAGTTTCCATACCAACACCAAACCTATCAGAATAGGATTACCGATCTTATCATTTACCTTGATAGGTTCCACATCCAAATTACGTGCACGAAGAGAAAGTTTCTTCTTATCCAGAAAAGGATTCACCCAAAAGAAACCAGTTTCCTTGAATGTACCTTTGTACTTACCAAAAAACACCATAGCCCGGGCCTCATTCGGTTCCAATTGCATATAACCGGCAAACATTATCAGCCAGACAATGCAGAGAATACCAGACACAATTGCAGTTGGCACACACGTAATAAAGCCAAAGAAAATTAGTGCAGGTAACACCTGTCTCTTATACACATCTCCGAGCCCACGAGACTAGCGCTCATCTCG
>ENA-OZGR01000842-OZGR01000842.1-human-gut-metagenome-genome-assembly--contig:-NODE-842-length-9467-cov-10.769762_pt1 | contig 9467 bp, 8 predicted proteins | sample MGYA00244660_ERZ653666 | MGnify/ENA primary metagenome ERZ653666 (study PRJEB26926, sample SAMN06165280) | human gut metagenome | biome: ENVO:00009003; feature: ENVO:2100002; material: ENVO:00002003...
ATCTACACTTCTAGCTTCGTCGGCAGCGTCAGATGTGTATAAGAGACAGCTATATTACTTGGTGAACTTGAGTTTTAATCCAAATCACCATCAGATGATTAGCTAATTAGGGGTTCCTAAATAGTAATACTTTAGAATCTATCATTATGTACATTTACTAAAGAATATAAGCAGTACAAATAATATAACCAGAGTTTCAGTCAGCCAAACTATCTTTGCCGTTACACACATTACCAAAAAGCGATCTAATAAAAGTACAATAAGCATTATCGCAATAAATCCTATTATAACATAAAAGCTAAATGCAGTCCATGCACAAATATATATTCTCCATAAAGTATGTAACGTTATTATAAACGGAAATAGGACTAATATAGGAGACCATTTTATATTTTTCATACAGCCATCTTTTTTATTCTATATATCATATTCCCTTGTGAATTATGTTTCATTATTGATTTGAAAGAAGAACTAGAGATAACAGGACGTGGGTACATGGTTTCAAAATAACCAGTGTTTTTTTCCATCATAATAGTCGGTTCTTTTTAAAGTTATATACAAAGGTATCCTTTTCAATAATTCTTCCAAAAATACTATTTTTCTTGGGAATAGCACTCTGTTGGAATCTTTTTATGTAAATTATTGGATAACGAATACAAATGTAAACATATAAACGAGTAAGGACAAATAAACTATTTAGTTGAGATTTTCCAACAAAGGACAATAAATAAGCCCTGCCTCTAAAATCATTTCGCTTTCAGAGACAGGGAAAATTAGATAACGGATTAAAAATCCTTATGTTCAGAATCAAACGGAGGAATGAAGGATACAAATTGTATCATTTGCATTTTCTTTTTTAAAAGAAATGAATCTAATAAAATCTCGAAATCCTTTAAATATGGTTTACTTGCTATTTCAGAATCCTGAGGGCATAAAAAAGCATATTTAGAAATTCTATCATATCTAATCAAATAAGGTTTCAATATTTCACCCTGCCCATTGTCAACAGACTGATATTTCTGTTTTACCTTTTTCCTCATAGCAATGAAATCTTCCTCATCATTATCTATCCTTTTATAATTCCCTAATGAATCAAAGAAGGAAAAGAAATTCCATCTATTATAAGACTCGTTGATTAAATCACAATAATTCAAATGGACTGTCTGCAAAAGCTTCGACTGCCATAGGATTACTAATATTTGACCTTCCTTTTGAAAAAGGATATTATCATGATTTTCTTTCAAAAAAGAAAGAAGATATTCCGCACCTGTCCCATTTATATTAAGTCTTTCTTCGTTTTGATATTCACAATATGTCCTAAAACGATATTCATTGGCACTATTCACAATATCCCAACAAAAATCACAAAGTTCATTTACAGTTGGATATTTCAAATATATACAATAATAATCCTTTATATACCGAGATAAATCATATTGCAAATCATGGATAGCCACATCCTTTTCCGGGCGAGAACTAACACAACCTAAAAGTAAAAAAAAGAAAACGAGATATATAACATTCTTCTTCATTCTATCTTGAAAATAATTTATTATATTTTTGCAATAACGCATTAGCATTCTTAGCAGAGAATTGTAAATGAACAATATCATATCCTCCTTTATTCATAAAACGAATATGGTACATTCGGGATCCACTTTGCCAACCTCCAATATGTTTGGGCATATCACTATCTCCAATCCAATCTCTCATCGACGCTTTCATTAAGCCCTCACCGTTAACAACCCGGTACACTCCCTTCGCACTATTTTCATAACTAATATTGTACTCATTTCGATGAGAGTCAATACCAAGATATTTACTATCTGAAGCGGTTATCTCTTCTATTGAGAAGTCAACCTTAGGCTTAGGAATATCTTCCCCTCCCCAAGAAACTTGTTCCTCTTGGTTATATTCTGCCGTAGCAATTATGCCTTTATCTACAAGTTGATAAATACTACCTTCTAAAGTTTCTGCATTTACCTTGCTACCAAATAAACTATAGTAAGTTTTATTTTCATCTATATAAGTTTTACCTAAATAAGTTGCATCATTTTTTAATTTATCAAGTTCAGACTGAGAATGAATATCTGAATCCCAAACATACTCCCACTTTTCCTCACTACTTTTAACTCGATACCAGTCTGCACCGATCGGATCTATACGATTAACAGGATTATTGCCACAATACGCATAAGGGCTGGTAGAATAATAACTCTCTGAAGAAGGGTCCATCGTCGTAAATCTTCCCAGCACCGCATCATACTCTCTCGCCCCATAATCATACCAGTTCAGTCCCTTCTTTGTATCCAGTTCCTTCCCGTTATACTTATAAGCCTGAACATCATTCCCGTTACTTAAGAAGACACCTCCGAAAGGATAATAGTAGTTGGCTTCCTCCATCCCACCGGCCTGATCAGTTACCACCCGATTATTTCCCTGATGATCTTTCAGATAATAGTGATATTTCTTATCAGACAGAGAGACATATCCTTCTTCGGTCAGCAATTGTTTAGCCGTACCATTTTCATAGATCACATTGTCGCAGTAATCGGTAGTGGTAGTAACACCTCCTATTTTATGCACCGTGCGAAGCTTTACTCCATCCGCACCATAAGTATAAGTGATGGTACTTCCATCCGAGAACTTGACCTGACTTGGCAAATTTAATAAATTATATTGAATTTCGATCCCCTTATTCAAATCTTTTATTAAGCTGCCATTGGCATCATACATATATTCTGTAGCAAGCTTGGCACCATCCTTGAATTCGAAGCCGTTAGAAGCCGTAGCCGTAGCGTCATCATTGACGGCTTTAAGCTGGTTACCATTTAATGTAAAAGACAAATTATCAATGATTCCAGTGCCGGATAATCCGGTTTGTCCGCCACGCCGCAAATGCAATAAATTCCCATTCTTGTCATAACTATAGTTGGTCGCGTAGCCCAGAGTTATTATGCCACCAATCAGACTTTGTGCCGAGGTGAGGCGTGACAAATTATCATAAGCGAAGTTATATCCATAAGTTTTGTTATCCCCCGGACATCGGCACACCATACGGGATACATTTCCATTATAGCCATAATACAATGATATATTGAATAATCCACCTGATGATATCGATTCTATCCAGTTACGTATATTATATGCATACGCCAACTTATTACTTACCGAACCATGCAATGACTTGCCCGACAATCGCCCCAGTTCATCATAAGTATTAGCAGCAAGCGTAACCTTCACTCCATTCAACGAATGTTCAACCTTCGTCAGTCGTTCCGCATGGTCATAAGTATAGGTATATATCTCCATCTGCGTAGTCTTCCCGGCCGCCATGTGTACATGCTTCACGCTTGCAGGTTTACCGGTAAAAGTATATATCGTAGTTGTTGTTTCATAGCCACTCAACAGATTGCTTGAAACAGTCTTTGTTACCCGCCCTTTCTTATCATAATAGTTGGCTGAATATAACTTCGTATCACTTCCTAAAACAGTAATGACACTCCCCGACAAATAACCTTTAGCACTCAAAGTATTGGCTGGAAAAAAGCTGTTATTAAAACCCGGCAATGTACGGAAATCATAGTTATCGTAATAGTTTACTAAATACACAACCGGAGCAGTCAAAGCAAAATCGGATGAATATCCGCTGTTTCCTAAACCCGTAGCCGTATTGACGCGAGTACAGGCAACAGAACGAGCGGACGCTGTAGAAGTATTCGTATTAGCACATTCACCTTGCACAACCAGGCGGCTTAAGTCATCATACAAATAGAACATCCATTTTCCCCGACTTTTCTGATTTCCGTCCTGGGAAAAAACAAGACGATCATTCAAATCATAAACGTATGACACAGCATCCGCACCGGGCAACTTTTTCCAAACACAACGATTGCGCCTGTCATATTTATACTGGTAGGCATAAAGATTTAGACTGGCCGTAGAAATATTACCATCCATTGCAGGTGGCAGCACATAACAAAGATTACCATAGTCATCGTACACATAATAGGTATCATGACGTACAGTTCCATTCAACTGACTAACCAATACGGTATGTCCTTGCTTATCCGTAAATTGAGAGGCCGTGTTGCCGTCTTCATCCTGTGTACGGACAACATACAATTCACCGGTGGCATAACTTCCCTCATTCACTAAGGTGCTACCATTTACCGAATAGTGCACACAGCTTAATGCCTCAGAGGAGCCATTCAGCATATAATCAGTGGTCATCGGTTTGTCACTCCACTTCGATCCTGGGCCATATTGCGCCACAAGCCGATCGGACGGAGAAGCCTCGTACACCGACTGATTGAAAGGACGGGCCGTTGAGCCATAATTACCGGAAGCAGTCGAGGAAAAAGCAGACGCAGACAAATAAGCAGAGGATGAATATACGGGCAGCCAGTCTTTAACGTCCCGCCCCGATTCATCATACTCCGAAAGATCCAGCAGATTATTTTTCTGTGGAGTCACCTGATTATGCACGGTTTGGCACAAACGTCCCAAACCATCATAATATTTCACTACATCTAAGTAAGAACTACTGCTTTCATTCAGCATAGTACGCGTAACCACATAATTCTGGTTACTATTTTGCGCTGTAGCTGCACCTATCAGGCAAAGAAATGAAATCAAAATATATAATCGTTTCATAATACTATTTTTATATGATCATACTGCATTTATGGCCGGAAATGATATTGATATTCCTCCATTGTCTTTCCTTCCGTATCCTTTATGCGAATCAACTGACTATCGCTGTTATATTCGAAAGTCGTTTTGGCTTTATTGGGAGAAATTATGCCACTTACCCCAATCAAGGGATGGTAAGTATAGGAGGTAATCAGGGCAGAAGGCAAAGCTTTATACAAATTATCTATCATATTCAGATACAGAGGTATAGAAGGAAGTATGCACGACGACATGGAAGCTGGATCCACCATTAGCGCTTTTTTAACTTCTTCGTAAGTTGCCCCCTTGATTTCAGCCAGCAGGTATTGCCCCTTGTATCCCCACAAATATACAACCTTCTCAGCACCATCCTTATTGATATATACAGGGTTACCATAAATATCATATTTATTATAACTGATTCGTTTTTCGTACTTATCCGTACCTTTACAGTAATACTGATCTTCCACCACCATCCCGGAAGACAAGCTACTGCTATATCCTCTCAATACACTGTATAGCCGTTTATCCTTTTTCTCCATAGTCTGCTGTACAGGCGTGGTCAGATAATTTCGCGAAGTCAATAGCTGAATGGCACTTCGCTGAGATGTTGTCAGAGATTCTTTATCCGGTATAGTGTTATTACTGTAATAGGTTCTCTCCACCTGCTCTGCACCTCCGCTACACAAAGATGATTTACTTATTATATTGTACGGACGCTCCGTATCATAGGCAAAAGTCTCTTTTTCTACAATACTGTCACCATATTGGTAGTCTACTTTGCGTGTAGACTTCAACCGATGATACCCTGTAGATAGGTTATAAAAAAAAGATCTTACCGGAGACCCGTATACATCACGATAATCATAAGAAGGACAACCTATCAGCTTTATTATAAACTGACAACTCGAATACCCATCTAGTCCAAACTGAAAAGGAACTACTACCGCCCCCTGCTCCCATCTTTCCCTATTTTCATACGTATTTATTAATGTCCGTATTTTCTCATAACCGTTTTCCACCTTTTTATAGGTATTTTCTGATAGTAGCCAAGGACTTGGGTAAAGCATTCTGTTCATTTTAGAAATCAGATATTCATAATTTAACGAATAGTCCGGATGCAGGTTATCTAAATTAGTGTGACCATATTCATCCGGTTGAAAACTATATTGATAAACCTTTTTCCAATCAGCAGCACTTTCGGTTATTTTACCATACCAAACAGGGATAGTATTTTCACATATATTCGAAAAGTGGGAAAAGACAGAAAGTGTACGCTGACGTACTCTGCATCCTCCATCATCAAGAGGACAAATATACCGCGTAGTCATCATACTCTTCTCATCAGGATAATCCTTGCCTGTAAAATGCGCATCCTCATATGCATAGTTTTTTACCATTGTCTTGCCGGATACCGGATCATACAGCTCTGTAGATTTCACTCGCAATCCTCCACCGACTTCCTCTTTACCCTTCAATAGAAAACGATGCGGTTCATAATTTAGTTTCAACTTACCTTTCGTGGGGCTGGTCATCTCTACCAATGAATATGTATCCATATATGTAGGATTAGGGGAACGATTGGCGCGAGTCCCTATCGTTTGCCTGAAAGGAACAGTCGTTGAAGCTGTGGTCTTTTGTATTTCAATGTTTATTTGAGGTAAGTTAGCAGCTATGCAGGACGCACCATTATAAAAACCCCACCAATCAAATCCAGATGATGAATAACTAAAAGAATCTTCATTTTTATAAACAAACTGATAATCACCTTCACCAATCAGATTCACTTTCTTCAATAAATTGCCTGTAGTGGTATCATACGTCATTTGTACTTTCTTCACCTGTGTACCTGCTTGCTTCACTGTTAATGAAGACAGTTTATCTCCCACATAATCAAAATCAACCAGACCATTCGGAATAATAATACTATCAGGTACCAACGATTTGTCCGCATAGAAGAAAGGAGGGCCGTTTCCTTCAACTATTCGGAATCCGTCACGTCCAAGTATTCGCCAGAAAGGACTATCCGAGCCAGTAGAGGAATTTACCATATCATCATGAAAACAACCTGCCTTCCAAACAGACTCTCCATAATCTAATACCGATATGATATTGTTGAAAGTCGGAACATTCTCCACTATCGGTTGGTATGTGAACGAAACTTTTTCATTACTGGGAAAAATAATTTCACGAAGCATCCAACCGCAAAAACAAGAACCATAAGGCTGAAATTCCACATAATTCTGTGGATGAGGAAATCCATGTACAGGGTTCTCTTCACCAAAGATATACCGTATACCTTTGTCATCCAAAACTTCGAAACCATAGAGTCGTGTACTGATAAAGTTGGCAGAATTATCCAACTTAGGAGTTATCTTTAAAGGAGTATCCGATATCTGTTTCACTACATCCACCCCGTTTACACGTTGTAATATGAACGAAGCATTCATACCAGGCATGTTTATTTGAAATATATCATACTGACCATCCATGCGCGGATAAATACGCCCGAGTTTATTCCAACAATCACAATCAGTAGAGTAAGACGAAGACATATAGATATAATCATTATCCGATAGATTTCCGCTGACATCTGCCACCGGATACACCTCATCCGGTTTGCCCATAATCGTCCGTGATATCTTAAATCCCGGAAACAAAGCCCAGTTACGTCCCACCACACCGACAGGATCCTGCACTCTTACCCCCGAAGAATGATACTTCAAAGTCAAGGGGAGAGACAGGCCGTAAGCTTCCACAGTATATAGGGGGATACTAATGTCAATGGTTCCCGTCGCATGAGAAATGGGATAGCCCAGAAACTTCTGAAATACTCGGGAAGTAGGTGAAGGCGGTGTCACATCAGGCATCGCAGCATAATAATTGCTTTGTGCACATACCGGCAATACACCGGTGCATAGTATAATAATAAGTATAATTCGATATATATTTTTCATATCCATTATTGTTTGTAGTTTAATATCGTTTTCTGCAAACCAGCATCCGGATTGCCGGTTTACAGAAAATTAGAAGTCATTATCAGAGCGCATTACAGGGTCATCGCATTTACGCCCAGCACACCCGCTATCGCCGTTACCACCGCGACAGCTACTTTCAAGATCATACTCCATACGGATTTCTTGATTGCCATAATTCCACACCTCCTTTCCACGCAATTAAAAAAAATGATTGTCACAGAGTGGAAATCACAGTTCCCTGCTCACTTCGAAGCACGGACACTCCTTAATCCATTCTTCCGGCTCTATCACTCCGTCACCGTTCAGGTCCGGACTGAGGTCACGATGCCCGCAGATACGGACATTGTTCCGAAAGCGTTTCAGGAGTTGATGCACAAGCAGCCGGAGCGCAGAGCGTTGTTCAGGTGTACGGGTATCTTTGGCACGCCCCCGGACATCAAGACCGCCCTCATAGCAGATGCCTATCGAGTGAGAATTATGCCCCTTGGCATGCGCTCCGACAAGTTCCAAAGCACGGGTATTGATTACCGTGCCATCCTTACGGATGTAGTAGTGATAGCCGATACCGCGGAAGCCACGGCAACGGTGATTTTCCTCCAGTTCGACCACAGTCAGCGAACGGTCTTCGCGTGTGGCGGAACAGTGAATAACGATGTGATCGATTGTTCTCATGTAACTTAGTGATTAGTGTTTAATTTTTAATTTCCGAAGACTACGGTTTCAGAGCCTATCCCAGCGGATTCTCGTCCAATCCTCCGTCACCGCCTTCGTTGCCGCCACCTTCGCCACTGCCCGAACCACTGCCGGCAGCCTTCAACTGCGACTCCAGATCCACGAAGTCCATACGGTCTTCGGCACGCGTGGCAGCCACCTGCGGACGAATACTGCTGGAAGCACGGAAGTTGATACGGACGGATCTGATCTTGGTAGATTGACAGTCGTCCTTCTTCTCCGAACCTTCGGTAGTAGCCGAAAGGCTGAATACACCGAAGTTGTCGATGTTTACCGAACGGCCATTGAAAAGCTCACGACGCATAGCACCAACGAAGTTGGTTATCACACTCTGTATATCACCCAGAGTGAGCGAACTGGATTCTTTCATCTGAACAGCAATACTTTCCAGTGTCGCCGATTTTCCCCAAACGATTAATTGAGGGTAGTATTTACCCGTACCATCTTTATGGAAAGGGTCTTTACGTAATACTTTCTTAAATGTTACTGACATAATTTTTTTGAGTTTAAAAAAGAAGAAAATAGTTTCGAACGGAAACTGATACAAGGTGACGTCTTACCCGAAACCTTCCGTAGGATCCCCACTTTGAGGACACAACAAAGGTACTTCAGAGACCAAAAACGAAAGGACGAAACGGGATGTACCGGGACGTACCGGGGCGAACTTATCCGTACTTTACCTTATTTATTTTTACTTTTACCCCGGATTATTCCCCAACCTGCATAAATCTATTTACCTTTGCAGAATCAAATATTTTAAATACACATAACCATGAGTTTAAAAAGAACAGCCAGCTAACTACTGACACACAGGAAGACATCCTTTACAAACACTGCGAGACAACCGGTAAAGCCGAACTGCAAGCCATCAGACAAATAAAAGAATACCTGGAAAAATTGAACAGGGAACACGAACTAAGCGACCAGGCATGCAGGGAACTGAAGCAACTCAGCAAAGAAATAGACAAGTTCGTCGCTGATTGCAAAAAAGAAAAAAGCAGGAAAAGAATTGGGTAACGCTTAAAAACAAGTTGGTACATAAATGATAATTTTAGGCGCGGATTACACGGATTACGCGGATTA
>ENA-OZGR01000855-OZGR01000855.1-human-gut-metagenome-genome-assembly--contig:-NODE-855-length-9315-cov-4.997084_pt1 | contig 9315 bp, 8 predicted proteins | sample MGYA00244660_ERZ653666 | MGnify/ENA primary metagenome ERZ653666 (study PRJEB26926, sample SAMN06165280) | human gut metagenome | biome: ENVO:00009003; feature: ENVO:2100002; material: ENVO:00002003...
GAAGAAAGAAGAAACTCCCCGGCAACTGCCCGAGAACTTTGATATGAATTGTTTGGCTGTCGATGCCGCTTGCAGCGGAAATCCCGGTCCTATGGAATATCGTGGGGTTTATCTTCTTACCGGACAGGAAATTTTTCATTTCGGTCCTGTATATGGAACCAACAATATCGGTGAGTTTCTTGCCATTGTGCATGCATTGGCATTGATGAAGCAAAAAAACATCAATATGCCTGTTTACTCAGATAGCCGGAATGCCCTGAGTTGGGTGAAACAGAAAAAATGCAAGACCAAGCTCGAACGTACGCCAAAGACCGAGGAACTATTTCAGATGATAGAGCGGGCCGAGAATTGGTTGAAAAATAATGCTTATACCACTCCCTTGTTGAAATGGGAGACCGACCGGTGGGGAGAGGTTCCCGCAGACTTCGGGCGGAAATAAAGATATCTATAATAATTTAAGGATATGAAGAAACGGATTGCTTATATCAGCCTGTATTTCTTTACGGTCTTACTGATATTTATTTTGCAGAAGCCATTATTTATGCTTTATAATGGCGCTATTGAAAAAGGATTCGGCTTTACTGATTTTCTGCACGTGATGATTCACGGGGCCGGTCTTGATGCGGCCATGACCGGTTATCTGACCGCATTTCCTTTCCTTCTTATATTAATTAGTATTTGGTTTCGGCGGTTTCCGTTGAAGAAAATCCTTTGGGGATATTATGCGTTTGTTGCCACTCTTGTCTCTGTTATATTTGTGGCAGACATGGGTCTTTATCCTTTCTGGGGCTTTAAACTGGATGCCTCTGTTTTCCTTTATATTGATTCTCCCAAAGAGGCTTTGGCAAGTGTTTCGATTGGTTTCATCCTGCTGCGGGTGCTGGCGATAGTATTGCTTATTGTGCTGAATACGTGGATATTGCTGAAAATAACTCCTTCGGTATTAACTGCTGCGCGGAAGAGGGTGGCAGCCACAGGAGCCATGTTGCTGATAGGCGGCGTATTGTTTATCATTATCCGTGGGGGAGTTACCGAGTCGACTTCCAACGTCGGTCAGGTGTATTTCAGCAGCGAGCAGTTTTTGAATCATTCGGCTGTCAATCCTGATTTCAGTTTGCTTTCTTCTATGGGGAAATCGCAGGACTTTGCTTCTGAATTTAATTTCTTCGAAGAAGAAAAACGCGCCGGGTTGTTTGACGGGCTTTATCCTTCGACAGATGGAGACAGTATCATTGAGGTGTTGAATACAAAGCGCCCCAATATTCTTATCATTTTGATGGAGAGTTATGGAGGTACTTTTATCGAACCTCTGGGCGGTATTCCCGATGTAGCTCCTCATTTCAACCGCTTGACAGAAGAGGGTGTTTTCTTTACCAACTGTTATGCCAACAGTTTTCGGACCGACCGCGGTACTGTCTGTACCTTCAGTGGATATCTGGGACTTCCGACGGCCTCGGTCATGAAAATCCCGGCAAAGAGCCGCACTTTGCCTTCCATTGCAGAGGAATTGGTGAAAGCAGGGTATAAGACCGATTTTCTTTATGGAGGAGATATCAACTTTACCAATATGAAGAGCTATTTGTTGAGTAAGGGCTATCAGCGTCTTACTGCCGACAAAGATTTCTCTTTAGCCGAACAGACCAGTAATGCATGGGGAGTAAATGATGATATTACATTTGAGTATCTGTACAATCAATTGAAAGATAGAAAAGAAACTCCGTGGCACACGGCTTTTCTTACTTTGAGCAGTCACGAACCGTTTGAAGTTCCTTATCATCGCTTGGACGAACAGATTCCCAATGCCTTTGCCTTTACAGATGATTGCCTGGGCAAATTTATAGAGAAATTGAAACAGACTCCGGTGTGGAAAGATTTACTGGTTATCTGTTTGCCCGATCATGGTTTTTATTATCCCCGTGAAGGGCTGAACACTTCCCCCCGGTTCTATCACATACCCATGCTGTGGCTTGGAGGAGCAGTGAAGCAACCGGTAAAAATAGACAAGATTATGAATCAGGCCGATTTAGCCGCTACTTTGTTGGGGCAACTGGGTTTGGATCATTCTTCTTTCAACTTCAGCCGTAATGTGTTGGGCAGTGATTACACCTACCCGTTTGCTTTTTATAGTTTCAATAATGGCTTTGCTTTCCGTGACAGTACGGGAGTGACAGTGGTTGATAATAATTCGGGAAATATATTGCTGGAGGAACCTGCCGGAACCAATACCCGTATAGACAAAGGCAAAGCAATTCTTCAAAGTGTATACGACGATTTGGGAAGACGATAAACGGTTTGTTATCCTTTCTCCTCCTTCTCCGGAGTGCCGGTACCCATGTGTAGGACATGAGGGCCCGGCAGCTTTTTTAATGTAATTGTTTGATTCCGAACGGTGTCTCCGTGATACCTGTTTTACGTGTATTACGACGGATATTGATATTCTTTTCTATCGATTCCTTTGTCTTGTAAGGGCGTTTATGATCCAGATGGAGTACGATGGCAGAATAGCGTATCTGTTTGGATTTGATTCCCAAGTTGAACATCCGTTCTCCGAACTCCCTGTCCTGTCCGCCATAATGCATTTCTTCGTTAAATCCATTGACGGTGAATATATCTTCTCTCCATCCGGAGGCGTTGCAACCGTTCCATGTGGCTTTGGTCGGGGTGATGGCGTTCATAAAACGCGTAAAAGTCTTATTCTTAATAAGCTTGGTACATTTGAAGTTGCATTTCATGTGCTGTTCTTTCAGCCAGGAGAGAGAGAAAGCATTCTCACTCTTTATATCGTTATAAGTAAGCTGTTTGCTGATATCCATCGGCAATTTGAAGTAGCCTCCCGATAGGAAATAACCCTTTTCGGCGTATGCGGCATGTGTGGCTATAAAGTCTTTGCGCGGAATGCAGTCCTGATCCGTGAATATCAGATAATCAGATTCGGAAGCCAGAATAGCACTGTTCAGGATTCGTGATTTCTGGAAGCCGTTATCTTCATGCCATACATGCTTGATAGGCAGTTTGTCTTTAAAACTTTCTATCAGTCGGCGGGTGTCTTCTTTGGAACCATCGTCGGCAATGACAATTTCATCCGCAGGATGTGTTTGAAAAAGATAGCCCCAGAGGACTTTTTCAAGCCATGCCGGGTTGTTGTAAGTAGAGATAATTACTCCGATACTGTAGGCAGAAGTTTGCTTCATGATTTATTGTTATGATATAATGTGGACAAAGATAGATTATTTCTTTGAAAAGAATAAAGGGTTCTACTTATTTTTACTACTTTTGTTGCCTGTAAGCCAATATGGGAGAACTAATAAACTAGAAAAAGATATAATGAAAACTATTTCTTTTAATAAGGTATGGCTGACCGGTAATGAAAAAAATTATATAACTCAGGCATTATCAGAAGGAAAAACATGTGGCAATGGTAACTTTACTCATAAATGTCAGTCTTTCTTTGAGGAAAAGCTTGGAAGTTGTAAATGTTTACTGACCACCTCTTGTACTGATGCACTTGAAATGTGTGCTATGCTGGCCGGCATTCAGCCCGGTGATGAAGTTATTGTGCCCTCTTATACTTTCGTTTCTACAGCCCTTGCCTTTGTGAGACAGGGAGCCAGGATTGTTTTTGCCGATAGCCGTATGGATAACCCCTGTATTGACGAGCAGAAGCTGGAAGCCCTGGTAACTCCTCGTACCCGTGCCATTGTTCCTGTACATTATGCCGGAATAGCTTGCGATATGGATGTTATTCTGGCAGTGGCCGAACGCCATAATTTGCTGGTGATAGAAGATGCGGCGCAGGCAATAGATAGTTTCTATAAAGGGCGTCCGTTAGGCAGTATAGGTCATTTGGCCGCTTTCTCATTCCATGAAACAAAGAATATCCAGTGCGGCGAAGGTGGCTTATTGGCCATTAATGATCCCCGCTTTGTGAAGCGTTCCGAAATCCTTTGGGAGAAAGGAACGAACCGTGCCGAATTTTTCCGGGGTGAGATTAATAAATACGGCTGGGTGGATACAGGCTCTTCTTTTCTTCCGCCCGAGTATGTGGCTGCTTTCTTGTGGGCACAGCTGGAAGCATTGGACTCCATCCAGCAGAAGCGGAAAGAGATTTGGAATATGTATTATCAGAACCTGCAAGGCATTTCGAGCCTGTCGTTGCCTGTGTTGCCCGATTATGCAACAAATAATGCCCATGCCTTTTATGCTGTGTGTGCCACTTCCGAAGAAAGAACGGCATTAATCCGTTATCTGAAATCTCATGGTGTCTATTCTGTATTCCATTATTTGAGTCTGCACAAAAGTGATTTTGTGAAGAATCAAAAGTGGGAGGTAGAAGAGTTGCCACAGGCAGATAAATACACAGACTGCCTGGTGCGTTTTCCGTTGTTTTATGCTTTGGAGCCCGATGAAGTGAAGTATATCTGTGAACAAATCAAGTCTTTTTATACATCAGAGAGAGATGAAGCTTCATTTGGTGAACGATGAGAAGATTATCAATCGTACGATTGATGCCTTCGAAGAAGTGTTTCCGGGAGAGAATCTGTTTGTTGTGACCAATCGCACTTCTTCCTTTAAATGGGTAAGAAAGGAAACCAATGTACTTTCGCGGACAGAATTTTTTGCCCGCAAGGATGAGTTTTCGTTCTCTGAGGTCTATATTCATCTGCTCAATAAGCGTAAGATGGATGTTCTTAATAAACTGGATTTGCAGGGAGCGGTTGTCTATTGGATTGTATGGGGGATGGATTTGTATAATAAGCTGTTGGTCCCCAAAGGTTTCCGTATGATTGATCCCACTACTTCCTATTATAAAAGAAAAAATCGGCAGAATATGTTGTGGCGTCCGTTTGACAGATGGAAACAGCAATGGAATGCCCGAAAGACAATACGCTTCATCAAGCAGAAAGTGGATTATATTGTTACTGATACGACAGAAAACGATTATCAGTATTTAATGCGCTATTATCCGGAATTGCAATCAAAGCCTTGGAAAGATTTCTTTTACTATCCTTTGGACATTATTTTGGGTAAAGAGCTGATGAATAGCGAAGTCTGCGGCAACAGCATCATGATTGGCAACTCCGCTTCCGGCACTAACAACCATGAGTATGTGATGCGTATTCTGTCTAAGCTGGATATCGGTTCGCGACAAGTGATTGTTCCGTTGAGTTATTCGGGTAAGAAAGGATATGTGGACCATGTTCTTCAATCAGGCAGATTGCTTTTGGGTGAGAATTTTTCGCCGTTATTGGATTTTATGCCGTTGGACGAGTATAATCGTCTTCAGTCGGATGTCAGTGTTGCCTTGTTCGGCAATTGGCGGCAGGAAGCTATCGGAAATATTATTGTAGCACTCTATTTGGGAGCAAAAGTATTCCTTTCGCATGTAAATCCGGTTTATGAATGGGCACAGTCTCACGGGCTGACTGTTTATGAATTGGAGAAACTGTCACAAAAAGAGCTGGATACACCCTTAGACCGTGAAACGAAGTTGAAAAACAGGCAGATACTTTTGTCGCTTTATACCAAAGAGAGAATGTACCGTCTGATAAAGGACTTATCCGTCTGATTGTTATTCTATCTTATTTTCTAGGCAGACTATTGAGAAGTCTCTGTATTTTTACTTAATTTTGTACCCATCTCAACTTGGAACTTGATTTAGAGCATGAAAGATAAATTGCTAAGCAAGCAAGGATGGGTGATATTATTGATATGTATCATCTCCTTTTTTATTAATAATCGGGTTGTTGTGCCGGATATCATGGAAGCACGCAACATGGTAACCGCCCGTGAAATGGTACATGACGGCAATTGGCTGGTACCGACCATGAACGGAGATTTGCGTTTAGAGAAACCACCTTTACCGACGTGGCTGACTGCAGTGGCGGAGATGATTTCGCCCGACAATCTGGCTCTTCAGCGTGCGATGGCAGGTTTTGCAGCCATCTTGCTGGTTGCCTTCTTCTATCTCACGGCTGTGCAAGTGATGCGTAATAAGCGTTATGCCTTTATTTCCACCATTTTGCTTTGCACCTGTTACAATATTATTCTGATGGGGCGTACGGCCTCGTGGGACATTTATTGCCATGCATTTATGATGGGGGCGATTTATTTCCTTATCAAGGCATTTGTGACCAAAGCCTGTTCTTGGAAAGACTTTACTTGGGCAGGCGTATTTATGGGGCTGTCGTTTATGAGTAAAGGTCCTGTCTCCTTCTATGCCTTGTTGTTGCCGTTCCTCATTTCTTATTGTTATATCTACCGGCCGTCGATGAAAGGGAAGTGGAAAGCTCTTGCGGTGATGATTGCCGTTTGTCTGATTGTTGGTTGCTGGTGGTATGCGTTTATCTATCTGTTTCATGGCGATGCCATGTCATACGTGGCAGATAAGGAGTCGGCAGCATGGATTAACCGGAATGTCCGTCCGTGGTATTACTATTGGAGCTTTTTCCTCGAAACCGGAGTATGGGCAATATTATTGCTTTCCTCCCTGTTTCTCCCGTTATGGTCTAAAGAAGACAGAAAAAGGAAAGAATATCTTTTCCCTTTGCTATGGATGCTCTCCACCGTTGTCCTGCTGTCGTTGTTGCCGGAAAAGAAAAACAGGTATTTGTTACCGGTATTAATGTCGGCTGCTTATACAATGGGGTATCTGATTATAGTCTGGGCAGACCGGTTGCGCTCTCCGCAAGCATCGAAAGCCGATAAAGCGGTGTATCGGGTCAATGCATGGCTGGTGGCAGTGGTGGTGGCTGTTTTGCCGATAGCCGGATATTGGTTTGTCTATCGTCCCGGCTATGTCTCCTTGCCGACGCTGGCTGTACTTTCGGTTCTGATTTGGGGGATAGCTGCCTGCCTTATCCGGTCGGCAGTAAGATTACAGCCGATTAAACTGGTTGGCGGAGTGCTGATTCTGTTCTTGTCGGCAGAATGCTTTATGCTTCCTTTATTGGGAAATGTCATTAACAACCCGGAGATGAAGAGTGTCTCCCGGACGCGGGATTTGGAAGAACTGAAAGATGTTCCTTTCTATTATAATCAAAAGGATGAATTAAGAATAGAGCTCGTTTATGCCGCCGGACGGAAGATCCGTCCGTTGGATATGGCACATGCGGATTCTGTAAAATCGGTTCTGCCTTGTGCCATACTCACTCACGGCAGAGCGGAAGAAGAATTGCCGGTAAAACTTTTGAGAAGTATTGATACAATATATATTGGACAATATGATGATAATCGCTGGGCAAAAAGCAGTAGCCGCTACAACGATAAGTTTGTTTATCATATAACTTTATTGAAGAAAAAATGAACAAGACAGCAAATTATTCATTGACTATTGTTATTCCTGTTTATAATGAGGAAGACAATATAAAACGTTTGCAGGAAGTAGTTGGTGCTTATCTGCCGGCATGTCCCGTGCCTGCATGTGCACTTTTTGTGAATGACGGCTCTAAGGACAGAAGCTTGGAACTTATTCAGGAAGCGTGCAAGGACACTCCGCATTTTTATTATATCAGTCTGAAACAAAACAGAGGCTTGTCTGCCGCCATGAAAGCAGGTATCGATACGGCCGAATCAAAGTATGTCGGTTATATGGATGCCGATATGCAGACCGATGTGCGTGATTTTGACCTGTTATTGAAGTATGCTCCTGAGTATCCCTTGGTGATGGGGATTCGTGCCCGGCGCAAGGATTCTGCGTTCAAGCGGATGCAGTCCAAGATAGCCAACTCCTTCCGCCGTATGATGACGCATGACGGAGCGACCGACACGGGCTGTCCGCTGAAAATCCTTCATACCGACTATGCAAAGCGTGTTCCGTTCTTTACCGGCATGCACCGTTTCCTTCCGGCATTGATACAGTTGCAGGACGGAGGCAAGTTTTATGAGATACCGGTGAGGCATTATCCGCGTCAGGCAGGCGTGTCGAAGTATCATCTGTGGAATCGACTGGTTTCGCCGTTCAAGGACTGTTTTGCTTTCCGCTGGATGGCACATCGATATATCAACTACCAAGTGGGAGAGAATAACCTATGAGTATACTGATTTTCTGTATCGGCTTATTGGCTCAGGCTTGTTTTTCCGCCCGTATCCTGATACAATGGTTTCTTTCGGAAAAGAAACATGAGGTCATTTCGCCGACACTGTTTTGGGTGTTCAGTTTGATAGGCTCCTATTTGATGTTTTATTATGGCTGGTTGCGCAATGATTTTTCTATCATTGTGGGGCAGTTCATTTCGTTTTATATCTATATCGGCAATTTGCGTCTGAAAGGCGTGTGGCGGCGTATTCCCGTCCTGTTCAGGATACTGTTGGCAGTCACTCCTTTATTGGCAGCTATCGGTACATTGCAGGACAGCAGCCATTTTGTTGAGAACTTTTTGAAGAATGAAGATATACCTGTGTGGCTGATTGTATTCGGCACTGCGGGACAGTTTATTTTTACTTTCCGTTTCATCTATCAGTGGATTTATTCCAGCCGTAAACAGGTATCGGCGCTTCCGCCTACCTTTTGGGTAATCAGCCTCGTAGGATCTTGCATGATAGTGATTTATGGTGTGCTGCGCCATGACCCCATTTTGATTTTGGGACAATCCTTTGGGTTCTTGTCCTATATCCGCAACTTGATGATTGGTCATAAAAGTCAGAAAATAAAAGAATAAGATGATGAAAAGAATATTAGTGACAGGAGCAGCCGGCTTCATCGGCTCTTTTCTGGTGAAGGCATTGGCAGAGCAAGGCAATGAAGTGGTGGGCATTGATAATCTGAACGATTATTATGATGTCAATCTGAAGTATGGCCGTCTGAAAGAGTTATGTGGCATCCAGCGGGAGAATATAGAGGAAGGCCGACTTACTGTCAGCACATTATATTCCAACTATCGTTTTGTGAAAGGCGATATCACAGACCGTGACTTGCTGGCTGCGCTGTTTGATGCGGAACACTTCGACATTGTATGTAATCTGGCGGCACAGGCGGGAGTGCGTTATTCCCTTGTCAATCCCTATGCATACGCAGAAAGCAACCTGATGGGGTTCCTTAATATTCTGGAAGCCTGTCGTCATCACCATATAGAGCATTTGGTCTATGCCAGCTCCAGCAGTGTGTATGGTATGAATGAGAAAGTGCCTTTCTGCGAAACTGATATGACCGATACTCCGGTCAGTCTGTATGCTGCCACTAAGAAGTCGAATGAATTGATGGCGCATGCTTACAGCAATCTTTATCATATTCCCGCCACCGGTCTTCGCTTCTTCACCGTCTACGGGCTGTCTCTTATACACATCTGACGCTGCCGACGAAGCTAGAAGTGTAGATCT
>ENA-OZGR01000886-OZGR01000886.1-human-gut-metagenome-genome-assembly--contig:-NODE-886-length-9092-cov-5.357751_pt1 | contig 9092 bp, 6 predicted proteins | sample MGYA00244660_ERZ653666 | MGnify/ENA primary metagenome ERZ653666 (study PRJEB26926, sample SAMN06165280) | human gut metagenome | biome: ENVO:00009003; feature: ENVO:2100002; material: ENVO:00002003...
AAAGACTTCCCCCGGCCGGGGGAAGATGTCGCCGGTAGGCGACAAAAAGGGGAACTAGCTGTCGAGTGCCGCGAGACTGAGAGGGTTCGTCCCGGAAGTCAACCCTCTCCGTCACGGCTTTGCCGTGCCACCTCTCCCGAAAGGGAGAGGCTTTGGCAGAGGCGGAAAGTTTATGCTTTACAGGTCAACTTGTTCTGTCGTTAACGAATAAGGACGAAACCTACCGGTTCTGCCAAGGGCGTCCCCTTCGGGGAAGCTGGCACAGCCAACAGGCTGTGACTGAAGGGGTTCTTCCCATAAGCCCCCTCTCCCGCCAGTCGACTGAGAGGGTCTCTCCCAAAACCACTCTACACACAAAAATGACCCGTGCAGATACACGGGCCATTCAAATATTCTAAGCCGGGGCAGCGGACCTGCTATCTGCAAATCATTTTCCTGTTTCCGGGTGCTGTTCTTCCCAGATCCACTCACGGATCTTATCAGGGCGGTTCGTAACGATAGCATCCGGTCCCAAAGGCAGCAGCGAGCGCAGCACCCTACGGGTATCCACCGTCCAAAACGCCACCTTGACCCCCAGCGCATGAAGCTCCTCCACCATCTGCGGGCGGACGAATGCAGTATGGTACTCACAGCTGATATAATCCGGCTTGAACGGCATACTGCGCACATACGCTGCCGGGTCTCTCTGGGCAGCAAGGTTGGACAAAATGCCCCAAAAATCTCTCCCTGGGAAGCTGGCCTGCAGCATCATCAGCTGACTATTGGCCCAGCGCAGCAGCGGCCCATTCTCCCGCTCCAGCGCCGACGGATCACGGGCCAAGGTCAGCGCTGCCCCCAGTCCCTGAGCGCCTGCGAGCTGCCAATAGGGGCTGTCCGGGTCGTCTTCCGGCAGGTCATTTTCTTCATCCAGACCATTGGTCAGCCCCAAGTCCTTCCAAATCACCGGGGGCGGCACAAACACCCCCTCCAGAGAGCCATAGATCAGTGCACCAGTCTTCAGCTCCGGGTCCAGCTCCTTTGCCTGCCGCAGCAGATCATGCTGGAAAGCGATCAGGATGCTTTTATCTCTGTGGCCGGAATCCAGGATATCCCGCACCGTCATCGGCACAAAATTGGGGTCCGGGTAGACGTTGGATTTCAGCTCCACCATCATCCAGTTCAGCTCCCCGCCCACAGACAATGCTTCCGGCAGGGTGGGGATCTTTTCATCAAAAAAGTCCACGTTCTTCCAGCTGCCAAAATCCAGCTCCCGCAGCTCACCCTCCATCATATCATAGATGTTTCCGCTGAGCTGGGTATGAAAATCGATCACATAATCATGGTGGATCACAAGTTTACCGTCGGCGGTCTCCTGCACGTCCATCTCCACGCCGTCTGCGCCCAGGTCTTTCGCCTTGCGGAAAGCGGAAAGGGTGTTCTCCGGTGCAAGATAAGATGCGCCCCGATGTGCGATGATCAGTGGCTGCTGCATGGCTGTACATTTCCTCCGTATCTGAAGATCTACTCCATGATACCCACTCCTGTACGCTCTGTCAACCTTTTTTTGATGGATTTCTCGCACAAGTTTTCGTTCCTGCGACGGATTTTCGTCCCTTTACAAGAGCCGGGACACCTGCGTCAAAGTATGACTTTGTCCGTCAAAATGACGAAAATCGTCCCTGTTTTTTGCACTTTTCACGAGAAAAACGCAAAAAACAGGCTTTTTTCCTCTCATTCTGGTGCTTTCCAACCGGCGGCGGATGTGGTAAGATAAAGAGAGAAGACTGTGTGGGCCACGCCCACCGAAAAAACGTGCTTTTTTGCACCTGCAATGAAATTGGAGTGTTTTGCAATGACTGAGTTCAAGCCCATCAAGGAAGGCAAGGTCCGCGAGATCTACGACAACGGCGACAGCCTGGTTATGGTCGCCACCGACCGCATTTCCGCATTTGACGTCATCCTGAAAAACAAGGTCACCCGTAAGGGCACCGTGCTGACCCAGATGAGCAAATTCTGGTTCGACTACACTCAGGACCTGCTGCCCAACCACATGCTGAGCGTGGATGTGCAGGATATGCCGGAGTTCTTCCGCCAGCCGCAGTTTGACGGCAACAGCATGCTGTGCCGCAAGCTGACCATGCTGCCGGTGGAGTGCATCGTGCGTGGTTACATTACCGGCAGCGGCTGGGCCAGCTACCAGAAGACCGGCAAGGTCTGCGGCATCACCCTGCCCGAGGGCCTGAAGGAGTCCGACAAGCTGCCCGAGCCCATCTACACCCCCTCCACCAAGGCTGAAATCGGCGACCATGACGAGAATATCTCCTACGAGCAGAGCATCACCGTGCTGGAGAAGCTCTACCCCGGCAAGGGCGAAGAGTACGCTGCAAAGCTGCGGGATTACACCATTGCTCTGTACAAGAAGTGCGCTGCCTACGCTCTGAGCCGCGGCATCATCATTGCAGACACCAAGTTCGAGTTTGGCCTGGACGACCAGGGCAATATCGTGCTGGGCGACGAGATGCTGACCCCGGATTCCTCCCGCTTCTGGCCCCTGGAGGGCTATGAGCCGGGCCACGGTCAGCCTTCCTTTGACAAGCAGTTCGTCCGCGACTGGCTGAAAGCCAACCCCGATTCCAACTACGACCTGCCCCAGGAAGTCATCGACAAGACCATTGCCAAGTACGAGGAAGCTTATCAGCTGCTCACCGGCAAGACCCTGTAAAAACACAACAAAAAGGCTGCCCGTCTCCGGGCAGCCTTTTTGTTTTTCGGTTTATTCCAGACCGATCTGCTGGGCATACTCTTCCAGCAACTCCCGCTCCAGGAAGGGGGTCTTGACTCCCATCCGATCCCGGTAGGTCTCATGGCCTTTGCCGATGACCGCGATCAGGTCCCCCGGTTCAGCATGGTCCACCGCATAGTGCAGCGCATCCAGCCGGTCCGGGATCTCCACATAGGGCGCCTTGGGGTTGCCCTTTTCCATCCCCTGCCGGATATCCGCCAGGATATCCTCCACCTTTTCAAACCGGTTATTGTCCTCGGTCAGGATGGAGAAATCCGCCATGCGGGCGCAGATCTCCCCCATGCCGTAGCGGCGCAGCTTGGAGCGGTTGCCCCCGCAGCCAAACACCACCACCAGCCGATGAGGCTGGTATGCACGCAGCGTGGTCAGCAGGCTCTCGGTCGATACCTCGTTGTGGGCGTAGTCCAACAGGATCGTAAAGTTTTTGCTGATAGGCACCAGCTCCACCCGGCCCTTGACCACACAGCGGGCCAGACCCTCATGGATCGCCTCATCTGCAAGCCCCAGCGTCTTGCCCACACACAGCGCCGCCAGCGCATTGTATACGCTGAATTCGCCCGGCATATTTACCTGTACGTCCATCTCGTCCGCACCGGACACATGGAACTGTACGCCCAAAAAGTCATGGGTGCGCAGCAGCTGGTAGCTGCCCGCTCTGTAATCGGCCTGTTCTCCCCGGCCGTAACGCACCAAGCGGCAGGTATGGCCCTCCAGCAGCGCCTCGGTGTTGGGGTCATCGCTGTTGACAATGCCCACCGTGCAGCGGCGGAACAGCTGTCCCTTCCAACTGCGGTACTCCTCAAAGCTTGCGTGCTCTCCCGGGCCGATATGATCCGGAGAGAGGTTTGTAAACACGCCGATATCATAGTGGATGCCTGCCACCCGGTCCATCATCAGACCCTGGCTGGACACCTCCATCAACGCAGTATCACAGCCTGCATCCACAAAGCGCCGGAACAGCTTTTGCAGCTCATAGCTCTCCGGGGTCGTGTTGGCGGTATCTTCATGATGGCCCATAAAGTACACGCCGTTGGTGCCGATCATTCCCACCTTGCGGCCTGCGGCTTCCAGCACGCTTTTGATCATATGGGTCGTGGTGGTCTTGCCTTTGGTGCCGGTGACCCCGATCATGGTCAGCTGGCGGGACGGGTTGCCGAACAGATTTGCGCTCATCAGCGCCAGCGCCAGGCGGCTGCTCTCCACCTTGATCACCGTGACCCCCGAAAGCCCGGTCAGGTCAATATCGTGCTGGATCACCAGCGCACTGACCCCCTTTGCCGCACAGTCTGCGGCAAACTCGTGGCTGTCCCGCTGGGTGCCCACGATGCAGACAAAGGCCAGGCCCGGGGCAGCCCGGCGGCTGTCGTAGATGATATCTGTAATTTCCGTATCCAGGCTGCCCTGCACCAGTGTGCAGGCCAGGCCCTCAGTCAGTTGTGCAAGCTTCATTTTAATTTCATGCTCCTCACATCGTATCAGGCGGGCGGAGCGGCAGGGGCCGCTGCTTCCGCTGTGGGTTCTGCTGCCGGGGCTTCGGGTGCCGGCGCTTCGGCCGGGTCAGCAGGCGCTGCATCCGGTGCCGGCTCCCCCTCGGCCGGGACAGTCTCCGGGGTCGGTTCCGGGGCAGCAGGCGGCGGAGCCACATAGCCCGAAGGCAGCATCGGCTCCCCCTGCGCCAGAATGGGACGGATGGTGCCGTCCCCCCGGACATGGCTGCAATCCAGCTGGCCGGTATCGGTCTCTGCGCAGCCCTTTCCATCTGTATTATGCAGCAGATAGGCAGCAAAGTCCAGCTTATATTCCAGCTCATTCAACGTACCCAGCAGCACGCTGATGCGACCCTGGTACAAAAATGCCAGCTGCTCGGTGTCCGCAAACTCGATGCGGGTCACGCCTTCCATCAAGCCATGCTGTGCCAGAGAGGTGGTCAATGTGTCCAGCGCCTCCAGACGTCCATCCGGGGCCGGTTCCGCAGCGGAACTTTCTGCGCTGCTCTCCGGTGCTTCCGGCACAGGTGCTGTATATTCCACCTGCGTGCCGGGCGCTGTGGAGACCGGCTCCCCGCCGTAAAGGGTGGGCAGCTGCGGCTGGTCCCCGCTACATTCCAGGATCTTCATCCGGGCCGAGAGGGTAAGCCAGCCCTTGCTGGTCTCCATTGCCCAGGTAGGCACAGCCTCTACCACCCGCACCGCAACGGTGTTGGGGTAGTCCCGCACCACCCGGATCTGCTCCAGCAGGGGGAACTGCTGCTCCAGGGCCTGTGCCTTGGCATCTGGGTCAAAACTGAAGATATTCTCGCCGCTGGCCACCCCCAATGCGGCAAGGATCTCCTGGCTGGAATATCCGCCCGCCTGTTCCACCGGGGTGGTATCTGCCAGCTGCAGCTGGATGGTATTGATCTTAAACAGCATCGTTACGGTCAGATAGACCCCCGCTCCAATGACGCAGAGCAAAAGCCCAAAGGCCGTCAGTCGGCGTGCCAACCGGCGGCGGCGCATCTCTGCCCGGGTCATCCGCCGGTGCTTGCGGCGCTGCGGCTGGTTCTGCGCCGGGCGCAGACGTTGTCCCGTGTGGACTGTTTTGTTCTGGCTGCTGCCGCCCGCCGGGCGGCGCACCTGCTGTGTGGGGAACTGGATGCTGTTGTCCTGCCGGGGGCGGGATGTACCCTGATGCGGACGCTGGCCCTCAAAATCATAGGCCCGGGGACGGGACGTTCCCTGCTGCGGACGCTGGCTCTCGAAATCATAGGCCCGGGGACGGGACGTTCCCTGCTGCGGACGTTGGCTCTCGAAATCATAGGCCCGGGAGCGGGTGGTATTTTGCGAAGGCGCACGCCGTGTTTCAAAGATCAGCTCCTGTTCCTGGTAACCCGAAGGACGGGATACGGAACGCTGTCCTGTGCTGCGGGGCACAGTCCGGGCGGAGTCGTAGGGACGGCTGCGCCGTTTTTTGGGTCTTGGGGTCATAGGTCGCCTCCTTGGGCCGAAGTCACGGCGTGCGCACCAGCTTCAGCAGCGCATCGGTGATGCGGCCAAGGCTGTCGTCCACCGAAAGCGCACGAGCCGCCTGCCCCATCTGCTCCAGCTTGCCGGGGGTGGACAGCAGCCCGGAGACCGTCTCCACCAATTTTTCGCCGGTAAGGTCCTTTTCCTCAATGACCACAGCAGCCCCGGCCTTTTCCAGCTCCAAGGCATTGTAATACTGATGATTTTCGGCCACATTGGGGCTGGGGATCAGCACCGCCGCCCGGCCTGCTGCCTCCAGCTCTGCCAGGGTCAGTGCGCCCGCCCGGCTGATGACCAAATCTGCCGCTGCCAGCAGCTGCGGCATATCGTTGATATACTCCCGGACGATCAGCTGTTTGCCGGGGGCAAAGCCCTTTTCCTGGGAGAGGTTCTGGAACAGCTCCACCCCGTACTGACCGGTAGCGTGAAGATGCAGCACCGGCTGCCCGGTCTTTTGCTCCCAGGCACACAGATCTGCCACCACCTCGTTGACCCGCCGTGCCCCCAGGCTGCCGCCAAAGGACAGGATCACGGTCCGCCCCTCGGCCCCGATGCGGGCCCGGGCGGCGGTGCGCTGCCGTGCCTCGGTAAACACTTCCGGACGGACCGGGTTGCCGACGACCACCGTCTTTTGGGGTGCCCCCAGTTTTTCCACCGCAGCAGGCACCGCTGCAAATACGATATCCACGTCCGGGGCCAGCAGCTTGTTGGTCACACCGGGGAAGGCGTTCTGCTCATGGATCGCCGTCTTGATGCCCATTTTAGCCGCACAGCGCACCACCGGCCCGGACACATAGCCGCCGCAGCCAATGACCAGATCCGGCTGGATCTGACGGATCATCGCCTTGGCTTTGGGGCCGGAGAGCGCCAGATTATACAGCGTAACGGCATTACGCTTGATGTTCTGCCAGGAGAGGTGCCGCTGGAAGCCGGTGATCTCGATATGATGGAAGGGATAGCCCGCCTGGGTCACCAAGCGGTACTCCATGCCCTCCTGCCGGCCGGCAAAGTGGATCTCTGCGGCAGGATCTGCCTGCCGGATGGCTCCGGCAATGGCCAGAGCAGGGTTGATGTGTCCGGCTGTACCGCCGGCAGCGATCAGAACTTTCATATTGATAAAACCCTCCGTTCTTGTATGGTCAGATCTGGGGCTGGCCGTTCATCCGGGCACGGCGGGCAGCTTCCAGGTCAATGGGGGCCTTTGCTTTGGCCTTTGCCTCCCGCTCTGCACGGCGCTGCTCCCGCTCGGCCTCGGCACGGGCGCCATTGCGGGCAATGTTTACCATGACCCCCATCTCCGCCAGCAGCAGGATCAGACTGGTGCCGCCGGAAGAGAAAAAGGGCAGACTGATGCCGGTATTGGGCAGGGTGTTGGTGACGACCGCAATGTTGCAGAACACCTGCCATGCGATCTGGGCCATAATGCCGATGCCCACCATCGTGCAGTAGAGGTTTTCTGCCTGGAATGCGATCCACATCCCTTGCAGCAAAAACAGCACGAACAGCAGGATCACCATCAGCGCACCCAAAAAGCCCAGCTCCTCGCACACGACGCTGAAGATAAAATCGTTGGTGCTCTCCGGCAGCCAGAGCTGTTTTTCAATGCTGTTGCCCAGCCCCAGCCCGGTCAGCCCGCCGGAACCAATGGCATACAGGCTTTGCAGGGTCTGGTCGGTCATCTTGCTCAGGTCCTGGGTCCAGCCGTCCAAACGGCTTTGCAGGTAGGGGATGGAGTCGATGTGCTGTAGGACCGATTCCAGCAGCACCACGGCAGAGAACGCCCCCGCCCAGGTCAGCCCGCCGCCGTTGCCGCCCAGCAGCAGGATGGTGCCCACGATCGCACAGGTCAGCACGATGCCGGACATATGCGGCTCCATTACCAGCAACAGGACCACAGGGATCAAGGGCAGCAGCGGCACAAGCAGCTCCCGCACCAGCTTCTGATACAGCCACTGCCCCGGGCTGAGACGGCGGTTGGGGTCAAGGCTCTCCATCCGGGGAGCTTTTGCCGCCAGATGCGCCGTAAGCAGGATCATCTCAAATTTTGCGATCTCGGAGACCTGCACAGTCAAGCCCCCTACCCGCAGCCACCGGCGGCAGCCGTTGAGCGGGGCACTGAACAAAACCAAGATCAGCAGAACGATGCAGACCCCATACCCCAGCCAGACCAGCTTGCGCAGGAAGCGGTGGTCAATGTAGGAGAACAGCCACATCATGCCCAACCCCAGCACAGTGCACAAAAGCTGCGACTTGATATAGTGCAGACTGTCCCCCATCCGAAGGTAGCCGGTGGTATAACTGGCACTGAACAGCATCACCAGGCCAAAGATCATAATGACGCCCAGGGTGGCCAGCCAGCGGATGGTCATTGGCGTCCAGGGGCCGGGGTCTCTTTGCAGGAACGCATAGCGTTCCGGTGTTTTTCTGCGGATCATGGTCATGGGTCAAATCGTCTCCCCTTTATTTTTCGGGTCTTATGCAGCACATGCCGCTGCGGTGTACCGCCCCTTTCCCGGGCGCTTTTATGCCCAGCGGGTCATCTGCACCGCCATCCACAGCCCCAGCAGAGCCGCAGCACACAGCCAATAAAAAACACTTACCGGACCTTTGCCTCGTTTTTCCAGCCAATGATGCCAGGGGGCCGTGGCAAACAACGGCCTGCCCCGCAGCTTGCAGGACAGGATCTGCAGCGCCACCATCCCGCCTTCCAGCCAAAAGGGCAGGGCCAGGGGCACCGCCAGCTCCGGATATCCGGCGCTGAGGGAGATGCAGCCGATCGCCCCCGCCACAAACAAACTGCCCGCTGTACCGGCCGCCATCCTGGCCGGCGGGAAATTCCACAGCAGAAAGGCCATCAATGCCCCGGCCAGCGCAGCCGGGAACACCCCCAGGGCAAACCACCCCAGGATCGTCAGCACCGTCATCAGCCCCAGCATCGCTATAAAGCCTGCACCGCAGACCGTGCCGTCCGCACCATCTGCGCTGCGGGCACACTCTGCCAGCGCCACCAGTCCCCCGCCCCAGACCACCGGAGCCAACGCACCCAGCTCCCAGTAGCCGCCAAAAGGCAAAAGCACACCGGTGGGCAGCGTCCCCCGGAGCAGAAGCATCACCAGGGCTGCCGCTCCTGCCTCCAGCAAAAGGCGAGGCCCACGCCGCAGGCCCAGGGGCTGACGGCGGCGCAGGCGCACCAGGTCATCCGCTGCGCCCGCTGCGCCAAACGCCAGCCCACCGCACAGCCCTGCCAGCAGGCGGCTGGTCACACCGCCTTCCAGCAGCTGCGGCTGGGCCACACAAGCCGCCGT
>ENA-OZGR01000887-OZGR01000887.1-human-gut-metagenome-genome-assembly--contig:-NODE-887-length-9089-cov-3.319681_pt1 | contig 9089 bp, 10 predicted proteins | sample MGYA00244660_ERZ653666 | MGnify/ENA primary metagenome ERZ653666 (study PRJEB26926, sample SAMN06165280) | human gut metagenome | biome: ENVO:00009003; feature: ENVO:2100002; material: ENVO:00002003...
GGCATCATACTCCATTTCCTTGATCTGTTCCGGGGTAACGCCCAGCTTCAGATAGCGAAGGGCGATCCGGATGATCGCTCCTGCCGGTGGACGGTGCATGACAAGATGCGAGTTGCGTTTCCGCTTGCCAAAAATCCTTCGGGGTATTACCGGTATGCGGATACCAACGTCAAGCAGCATTTCAGCTGCCTGGCGCTGTGTAGCTTTGCTGTTCATTATGCTCCTGCCCCTGGAAGTTCACCGGCCGGAGGAACTTCTCCAGGCGCAAAGATCTTATAGGCAGGCTTGCCTTCGCCTGCCTCCTGCATTTCCAGTTCGCACGAGATACCCAGCACGTTGCTAAAGTTGATGCCGTTGGCGAAGTTACAGGTAAGCAGCCCGTTATAGATGCGGATGGTATGCCCGGTGGTACATCCGATATCAAACACACCCTGAACATCCTTGTCCTCGGTCGGCGGTGTATAGTTACCCTGTTCATCAGCCGTTCCACCCATGACCTGTACCATGTTTTCGGCCAGCAGCTCAATCAGGGTAAACGTCCACATCTTGGTTCCGGGAGTACCCTTGATTACGGCAAACGGTGCATTGCGTTTCTGTGCCGCCCAGATACGGTTCTTGGTTGGGGAATCTCCGCCCGGCTGCATGCCGTCCTCGGAAATCAGACCAAGTGCCGATCCATTATATTTAAGCGAGCTTACTCCATAGATAGCTCCAGTATTCTCCATATCAATCTGATTTTAAATTGTTCTTTAATTTGCTTTTAAGCCACCTGGTTCCTATTAAAAGGAGCAGGCATGCAAGGCATACTCCTATGACCTTTATCTTTGCCCGCTCCCAAAAGGAGGGTGATGGTGCTGTTTCCTCTTTGAGCGTCTCATCCGTCTCACTATTCTCCGTGAACGTCCTCTCTATTGTGATCTCCTGCTTCCCTTCAGTCTGTGCCGTGACGTTCACGCCACCTTCTCCGTCAGACTCAATCCTGAGATTCAGACCATTTTCCTGTTTTTGCACACCTATGTCTTTAGGGAGGCTGGCGATCATCCGCAGACGTTCCGGTTCCAGTGTCAGGCTCGCCATCCTCATCGGGTCCTTCGCGGAGGTGATTACCTCGGTTCCGCTCCGCTGAAGAGACCCCGAGCGGACGACTGTCCGGTTCTCCCTGCTTGCTGCGCAGGAAGATAAGAGCAGGACAATGCTCAGCAAGCCTGCACTGATGGCACCTGCGAAATGCCTGTTCGAAAATGATGATCTTTCCATTGACTTTTCTTATTTGATCACTTAATTTGAGAGTTGTCGCAGAGAGGTCGTCATACAACTGATGATACACGCCTTCGTTTTCCTTGACCGCACGGACCTTCGTCAGCCTGCGGTCACGCCACCAGCCAATGGCCATGACGACTATCCCCGTAGGAGCAAACCAGTCTTGCAAGATGGTAAGTACAGTACTCCAGTCCATTGCGATTCAGGTAAGAGATGATTACTCGACTTCTTCCTCTTCGGATACTTCCCCAGCACCAGGAGCAGCACCTGCTTTTGCGGCTTTTGCTCTATTTGCGGCTTCAACAGCATCTCTCCTTACTTCAGCCCAGCGTTTTTCTGCCGGTGCCGCCTGTTCCTTACTTTGCTCTGTTACTCCGTCCCACGAGTAGATAGCTCCGATGGCTTCCTGTTTTTTCGGCAGCACTATATAATAGTGACGGAAGTTTACCAGGCTCTCCTGAGCGGTCGGATTGGTCGCGGCTTCGGAGTAATACATCTTCGTTGTACCTTGCGCACGGAACATGCGTGGTACGTAGAAGACGAAGGATGCCTTCATATCAGTGGCTGTCGGTGCCTGAGTATACGGTACCTTGACTCCCTCTTTGGTGAAATACGGGCAGTTGATGAACGTATAAATCTGGAAGCCGAACATATTAAGCAGCTTGCCGCTGGTATAATTGTAGTACTTGTCCTTGAACGACTGGTCCTGTTCAAGCAGGTCGTTCACATGATCCGGGCAGAGCACCAGGCGACGTCCGTCTTCAGGTACCTCCGCATTGTCGAGCGCACGCTTAAGGGCAATAATGTCCTTGAGGGTCATTTTCTTTCTTCCGGCAGCATCCGCCTCTCCACTGGTAGGGATCACCGGAGTCTTGGCTGTATGGCTATATGGAGCCAGCGCATGAGCGGCTTTCTTATAACGGATGCGGTCGATGGCGGTTCCATGACGCTGGATATCCAGTGAGAGCTTGTCGTAGGAGATCGCATAAAGCTGGTCATCCGTTACACGGGTGGCTTTTGTCTGGAACTTGTCCAGCCCGATAGGTATATCACCTTCTTTCAGGTCCTGTATAGGTATCGGATAAGTCGTATTATTTACCAACACATCAGGATCTCCGCCCACATCTACCAGGTGGATAATCTCATTGTTGACTTTTGCCGAGTAATCAGGTATGCCATCCAGAAAGGAGGCGGTCAGCCCCGCATCCATCTGTCGCACCAGTTCACCGGTCCAGACTTCGGTATATACACCCTCCAGTGCGGCACCTGCCGGCATGAAACCTTTGAGAGCCATCGGAATGATGATTCCTGATGCAGCACCATAAGCTGGATTGACCCCGACCAGCAGGGCAAGGATAATTCCCATTACGACGTTAAACGCCGTTCCGGACATAAATTTCAAAACAGTTTTCTTTTTCATTTTTTTTAATGTTGTTATTGGTTAAACAAGCTGCGGACAGTCCACTCCGAACTGCTTCTTGTACAGTCGCTTGTACTGTTCCGGATCGTTGGAACGCATCAGTTTAAGTTCCGCTTCCGGTACGTCTTCCCATTTCTCGTAGCTTCCGGCGGAAGCGGCGGAAGATGTCTTTCCTCCCGCAAGGATGGCTGTGGGACGCACGGCCGCGTTCATCGCATCAAAGGTGAGTTTGAGGGATTCAGTTCCTACCGTCTTACCCAGGGTGATGAAATGCTCTTTCTTGTCGGCACCGATCTTGCCCTCGGCAATGGCGGTATCCACCAGCGTAGTGACACCCGCGAGCTTCAACTTGTCCAGCTCCTTCTGCAGGTTATCCTTCTCGGAGATAAGCCGGGCATTAGCGTTCTGGTATTCCAGGACCACATTGATCTTTTTCTGCACGTCTGTCAGCGTTGCGGCATCCGTGAGGCCCAGCATCAGGGCGACTGCTTTCAATTCTTCATTCATTTGAGGTAATGTTTTTGGATGGTTATTGTTTTTCAGCAGTGGAAGGCTGTGCGCACCCTCCTGCCTGCTGAGTTTGAGTTCCTTTCCTTCATAGACCAGGCGAAGATTGTCGTCATTACCGCCGATGTCCACCATGCTGTATTCCACCAGACGGGACTTGGTAACGGTGGGACAGGTCTGCCCGGGTTTGAGCAGCGCCGGATCTTCGGACATTTCCAGTATTTCAAAATTGGGTGATCCCATCCGCAGTGTGCCTTTTTCCCACTGCTGCTTGGCCAGCTTCGACTCTTCACGAACCTCATCGAAATAAGGTTCACCGGTAATCTCACCGTTCTCCCTGCGTATGTCCTTTATCATTCCGATGATGATACCTCTCTGGTGCATCCACAAAAGAATAGGATTGCGCTCGTACTGTGACAGGTCGACACCATCTGTCTTTACCCACGTACCATACTGGTTCAATGTCTCATTCGATATTCGGATTCTCTCGCCCATTGCATCTCTTTTTTTGCCACAAACTTATGCCGGGCGGAAGACCCTTCAAAAAAACTATGCAACCTTTTCCTGCAACTGTGCAGCCTGTACTTCATTGTATGCAACCGCTACGTCATTTTTTTCTACCCGCCGGGGGGATGCGCATCTTTGCTGTAAATTAAATGACCGGTATGGCAAGAACGGAACATAAATCAAAAGAAACGGCGAAGGCACTCTACCTGAAGGGCGTCCCTGTAGAACGTATCCTTGAACTTACCACAGTGGCGCGGCAGACGCTTTCCCGGTGGATCAACCAGGAGGGATGGAAGGAACTCAAGGCATGCTATGGCATGACACGCGAGGAGATCACGCAGAAGATACTCTCCATTGTCAATGATGCCATTGAGAATCCGGACGAGTACCTGAAAAAAAAGAAGATAGCCGACGATCTGGTAAAGCTGGCCGCTGCCATCGAAAAAATGGACAAGAGCACTAACATCATACACTATGTGGAAGCCTTTATACGGTTTGAAGACTGGCTGATGGAACACAGAAAAGAATACCCGGAACTGCCCGAGGAGGTGGTGATGATGCTTCACAGGCTGCATGACGACTTTATCTCACCATTTTTTATAAAGAAGTAATATGACCGAACAGGAAAGAAAAGACGCTTATAAGCGTTGGCTACAGCAGAGCGAGAGACTCAAGCGGCTGACATCGGACAAGCGTATCGAGACTCCGGAAGAGAAGAGACGCAACATTGCCCGTGCCCTGAAAGACTACAACTATTTCTGTCAGCGTTATCTGAAGCATTATTGCGAATGTCCCAACGCCAAATTCCAGAATGACGCGGCCCGCTATCTTTATAACAATCCCAACTGCCGGGCTGTATTCAAATGGCCAAGAGGGCATGCCAAGAGCGTCCATCTGGACATCGGTGTACCGCTGTGGCTGAAATTCAACGGCATGCTGCATGTGATGGTGCTTGTGGGCAAGAGTGAAGACAATGCCGATGCCCTGCTGGGAGACTTGCAGATGGAACTGCAATCCAACCAGTATATCATCGAAGATTTCGGTGAGCAGTACAACGCCGGTTGCTGGCAGGAGGGTGAATTTGTTACCAAAGACCGTTGCGCCTTCTTCTCACGAGGAAGAGGACAGTCTCCGCGCGGACTCCGGTTCCGTGAGATGCGTCCGGATTATATCGTAGTGGATGACCTCGATGATGACAAGATGTGCCGCAGTGAGGCCCGTGTACGGGAAATGACCAAATGGATCAAGGAAGCCCTCTTCGGATGCTTCGGAGGAAAAGGAGGACGCTTTGTCATGGTCGGCAACCTGATCGGAAAGAACAGCGTGCTGCAGAGGATTATTGACAGTCGCACGGTACATACCAGTTCGGTGAACGCCTTCGACAAGAACGGCAATCCCGCATGGCCCGAAAGATACACTACGGAATATCTGAAAGGACTCGAAGAGTTTATGGGATACCGTTCCTTCCAGAAGGAGTACATGAACAATCCTATCACTGAAGGAGCCGTATTCCAGGAGAGATGGATCAAATACAGACGGATGCTCAAGCTGAAATACTATGAGAGCATCGTTGTCTATGTCGACCCTTCCTGGAAAAGCACCGGAAAGAAGGACTACAAGGCATGCAAAATGTGGGGACGTCCCCGGAGAGGACTTAAGACAGCCTCCCCGAGGGAACTGCACTGCATACGTGCCTTCTGTCGGCAATGCAGTGTGGGAGAAATGGTGCGCTGGCTCTACGACCTGTACGAATCACTTCCGGAAAATTGTGCCGTATCCTTCTACATGGAGGCCAACTTCATGCAGGATACCATACTTGACGAGTTCCAGCGGGAAGGAGACCTGAGAGGATACCAGCTGCCCATCATGCCGGACACCCGCAAGAAGCCCGACAAGTTCGCACGTATCGAAGCCATATCACCCTTGTGGGAAAGGGGATTCGTGTGGTACAATATCAAATATAAGGATGATGCCGACATGAAGACATCCATTGACCAGACACTCTCCTTCGAACAGGGAAGCCGGGCACATGACGATTCTCCGGACGCGGACGAGGGTGCGATCTACAAGCTACAGAAACAAGTAAGACAGGATGCGGCACCACCCCGGATCGGAGTCAGAGAACCGCCTAAAAGCGGATGGTAATCATTAAAATATATCACTATGTATATCACGGAACAGGATTATATCAATATCGGAGAGAATGCCCTGGATATTGTTCAGCAAAGCAAGCCGGAGAACCGGGAAGCGGCGGAGAAGTTCGCTATGGACTTTGCGGCCGGATATCTGAGGGCAAGGTATGACGTGAACGCCGCTTTCGCAAGAGAAGATAATGAGAGAAACATGGCGCTCGTCGGATGTCTGACGGATATAGCGCTTTACAGAATGGTGCTCAGTCTGCCCTCCCGGATGAGCTGGGAGAAGTACGAGAAGCAATACAGCCGGCAGGTGGAATGGCTCGAGGCGGTACAGTCCTCCGCAGTGATGCTTGACCTTCCGACCATTACCGGACCAAACGGTGAGGAGGATTACCACAATCCCATCCGCACAGGTGAGGGAGTCAGAAACAATTATATCTGGTAAGACATGGGAAATAAGAAGAAAGAAAACATCCCGTTCGGGAACATAGACCTGGCACGTCCGGCGGATCGCCGCAGAGTGAAGGATATGACCGTCAAATTGCAGTTGCAAACGGAAAATCTCACACGTAATGACCTCAAGACATGGCGGTGGGCATGGCAGCAGGCCATCAACGTAGAGCAACCAAGACGCAAGAATCTCTATAATATCTACACGGACGTGGATGTGGACGGTCATCTCACGGGATGCGTCGAACAGCGGACGGGATTCGTGATGAACAAGGGATTCAGGATCACGGACAGGAATGGAAACGAGAAGGATAACGTCAAGGAACTTTTCGAGGCTCCCTGGTTCAAGGTATGGATGAGACTCAGTCTGGAGAGTATCTATCAGGGCAACTCACTCATCGAACTCGGGCCGGTGATCACGGTGGATGACAAGCCGGTATTCAGCCACATCAAACTGGTGCCGCGCACACATGTTATTCCGGAGTTCGGCGTAATCATCCGTAGCGAGAACGATACCTGGCAGTCGGGATTCGACTACCGGACGGGAGCGGTGTCATGGAACGTAACGGAGGCCGGAGGCACACACGATCTGGGACTCTATCTCAAATGCGCGCTGCAGACCATCCCGAAGAAGAACATGGCCAGCTTCTGGGACATGTTCGGCGAGATCTTCGGCATACCGCTGCGCATCGGAACCACCACCAGCCGTGACCCAAAGGAGTTCGACAAGCTGGAGAAGCTGCTGCGTAACATGGGAGCGGCCTCCTACGGACTCTTCCCGGAAGGTACCACGATAGACATCAAGGAAGCTACACGCGGTGACGCCTATAACGTGTATGACAGGCGGATCGAACGGTGTAACTCGGAACTGAGCAAGGCAATACTGACACAGACCATGACTGTTGACAACGGAGCATCACTCTCGCAGTCGAAGGTGCATGAGAACATGCTGGATAACCTGATCAATAAGGATGCCGATATGATACGGGATCTGGTAAACTGGCAGCTGATCCCGCGCATGGTTTATCATGGATTCCCGGTGAAGGGATGCAGATTCGAATGGGATGACAGCGTGACTTATACTCCAGAACAGCAGGTGGCATACGAAAGAATGGTCATGGAGCATTATGAAGTAGATCCCCAGTATGTTATTGAGAAGTACCAGATGCCGGTCAAGGCACGCAAGGAAACGACCCAGCAGTTGGTAAAGCCTTTTTTCGACTAGGCCCCGCTGATTATGCGGGGCTGCATGAGAGGGCAAGGCTTGTATATGAGAGCGCTTCCCTGTCCCTGGCTCAGGAAGAGAAAGAGAATGATACGGTGGAAGTCGACACATCTTCCATCGAAGCGGCATTCGTCCTGTTGATGGCATGGTTGCACCGGCAGGAGCAGTTCTCCCCAGAGATGCTGAAAGAGGAGGAGGTGAGGAACTTTATCCGTGAGACCGCCGCGCTGCTGGACAGAGCAGTGGACTATTCTATCCGGGAAGTTCCCCTGGATGAGGTGAGCATCGAGCGGCTCAAGGAGTCCAACTATGTATTCAGTGGGATCAAGACTTTTCATGAGCTCAACGAGGCGTTTCCTTCCCTGCTGGATGAAAACGGGAATAAAAAGCCGTTTGAACGGTTTTTAAATGACGTTCAAAAGATCAACAATACGTACAACGGTTCCTACCTGAAGACGGAGTATAACTTCGCCGGGGCGGCGGCGCTGATGGCGGCGCAGTGGAAAGATTTCGAGAAGGATTTTCAGCAGGATGGGGACCGTTACAATCTGCAATACCGGACTGCGGGTGACGAGCGGGTACGTAAGAGTCATCAGCTGCTGGAAGGGATCACGCTCCCGATTACCAGCAAGTTCTGGGACTGGTATTTCCCGCCCAACGGTTTCGGCTGCAGATGCGTGGTACAGCAGGTGAGAAAAAGCAAATACCCGCAAAGTGACGAGCAACAGGCCATGAACCTGGGATCGCAGGCTACGGCGGGTAAATACCAGGAGATGATGCGTTTCAATCCGGGCAAGCAGATGACCACTTTTCCCGCATATAATCCGTATACAAGAAAGGGATGTACTGATTGTAACGGAAAAGGATCGGACAATGAACTCTGCCGGGCATGCAGGATCGTGCGTAAACAAGTGAAAGGAGGAGAAAATGGCTGAAAAAGAGACAAAGAAGGTGACCAGAGAACTGCAGCAACGGATCAACCGTTACATCCGTCTTACCCTGAAGGACATCAAGACGGAAGCCAAAGAGGAGTTTGACCGGAACTTCCAGCGGGAGGCTTTCTTTACCGAGAAGTGGAAAAGAAGACGATATAACAAGAATAAGCCCCGGGGAATATTGCAGCAGTCCGGAACGCTCCGCAAAAGCATACGGGCCGAGATCATGGAAGGCAACAAGGGAGTGGCGTTTACTTCATCCGTTCCTTATGCCAGGATACACAACGAAGGTGGAACCATTACCGTTACCCGAAGGATGAAAGGGTGGTTCTGGATCAGGTACAGGGAAGCTATAGGCAAAAGGGGATATACCCTGAAAGGGGAACTGCGCAGGACCAAGAAAAACCGGCAGCTGTCCTCGGATGCGGAATTCTACCGGGCAATGGCCTTAAAGAAGGTCGGCAGCAAAATTGTTATTCCCCGCCGGCAGTTCATAGGCACACACCCGGATCTGGAGAAACTGCTGCAGGAAATAGCAAGGGAAAATATCAAGGAAGTATTTAACGACTAATTACAAATATCATGAGAAGTTTTTTCTTTTTACAGCTCCAGAAACACCTGGAAGGACTGACAAACGATAAGGGAGA
>ENA-OZGR01000900-OZGR01000900.1-human-gut-metagenome-genome-assembly--contig:-NODE-900-length-8913-cov-4.023707_pt1 | contig 8913 bp, 10 predicted proteins | sample MGYA00244660_ERZ653666 | MGnify/ENA primary metagenome ERZ653666 (study PRJEB26926, sample SAMN06165280) | human gut metagenome | biome: ENVO:00009003; feature: ENVO:2100002; material: ENVO:00002003...
TGTCTGTACAGTATAAAAGAGTCCTCCAGCGATGTGTCTCTGTTTTCCAGTTTTTCAGCCAGCAGATCCAGTTCTGCAAACATCTCTTCCAGAGGTTTCTCCTCCTGTAACTGCTCACAGTTTTCTTTCTTCGCCATAGATTCTCTCCTCCTTCACCGTACCTGTAACATCTGCTTCTATCGTACCGTCTGTCACAGATATATAAATGGTATCCCCATTTTGTACCTGTTCTACACTTGTCAATGTCTTTTTATATTTATCTGCCACATAAGAATATCCCTGATTCAGTTTCTTTAAAGGGGAAAGTCCTGCAAAACGTTCCAGATAAACAGACAATCTGTGTCTCTCATCCTGAAGTTTCCTGTTCATTCCATTTTGTACAGTATTCTCCAGATCTGCCAGACGCTGTCTCTGCTCCCGCAGCCTGTTCTCCGGACTCAGATAAGCAAATTTTGTCTGAAAATGCTCCAGTCTGCTGCGGTACAGATCCATTTTACCACTCATTGCACGATATAACCGCTGCCTGTAAATACTTACTGCTTCAATCACACTTCTGTAATCATCCACCGCAAGCTCTGCCGCGGCAGAAGGAGTAGGAGCTCGCAGATCAGCAACGAAATCAGCAATCGTAAAATCCGTTTCATGACCTACTGCGGAAATAATGGGTGTACTGCACTCAAAAATAGCTCTGGCCACGATTTCTTCATTAAACGCCCAGAGATCTTCAATAGAGCCGCCGCCTCTTCCCACAATGATCACATCCACATCTGTCTTATCAAGCATCTGTATTCCTTTTACAATACTTTCTGCCGCACCCGCCCCCTGTACAAGAGCCGGATATAAAATAATCTGTAAATAGGGATTTCTTCGATAGGAAATATTGCGGATATCCTGAACAGCCGCACCTGTCGGTGCAGTTACCACACCCAGACGTCTGATAAATCTCGGAATGGGCTGCTTGTACTCCTGCGCAAACATTCCCATATCTTCAAGTTCCTGTTTCAGCGCAAGATATCTCTCATACAAAGCACCTGCACCTTCCAGAGTAATTTCCTTTGCATACATCTGATAGCGGCCGTCGCGTTCATATACATCCACACTCCCGCCAACGATCACCTTATCGCCATTTTTCATGGCAAATGCAAGTCCCCGTCTGTGTCCGGCAAACATCACACAATTCAATGTTCCTGTCTCATCTTTCAGGGAAAAATAGATGTGTCCGCTTGTATGATATTTACAATTGGACACCTCGCCTTTTACATAAATCTTCTGCAGTAAATAATCCTGGGTAAACATATTTTTGATATAACGGTTTACCTGACCTACAGAATATGTGTTTTTCATTCTGATTTTTCTTCGCTTTCACTGTTGGCAATCTTGCCAAGGATACCGTTTACAAAGGAACCGGAAGTCTCACCGCCAAAACGTTTGGCAAGCTCTACCGCCTCATTGATAGCTACGCCTGTAGGTACATCTTTGTCATATTTCAGTTCATACACTGCCAGACGCAGGGCAGTCAGGTCAACGCGGCTCATTCTCTTTGTCTTCCAGCCATTGCTTGTCTCATTTAACAGTGCATCGATCTCGTCTAATTTTTCAAGTACATGGCGGTATTTCCGGCTCATATACTCCTGATCTTTCTCTGAAAGTTCCTCCAGAGTATCAAAATAAAGTGAAAGCTGCTCACTCATCTCTTCCTCTGAATTAAATTCTGTCATGAACAGTAATTTAAAAATATGTTCTCTCTGCTCTCTTCTTCGCATAATTTTTGCTGTATAAACAGCTTTCCTTTCTAAATATCTCTTAAGTACACAAAAAAGGAAAGGGTTACTTTCCTTTTTCGTTCTCCATATCTACACTGGCAATATGAATATTAACATCTGCAACCTCAAGACCTGTCATATTCTCTATGGATGATTTTACTTTCTCCTGAACTTTCTTACTTGTCTCAAGAATGTTCTTACCATATTCGATATTCAGGTTCAGGTCTACTGTTACAACTCCTTCGAGTACAGTAACCTTAACACCTCTGGAAAGATTCTTCATTCCAAGTTTGCTTACCAGTTCGTTTGTGATATTGCCTGCCATGGAAGCAACTCCGTTTACTTCCGTAGCAGCAAGTCCGGCAATGATAGCGACCACTTCATCTGCGATCTGGACCTCACCAATGCCTCCTAAATCCTGTATTTTATATGTTATTCTTTTCTCTGCCATCTGAAAACCTCCTGAGGGATTCTTTAATCTTTGTTCATTATACCAAATCGACAGATAAATGAAAAGGGTTATTTACTGAATTCCGTTAATATTAAGCCAGGATTTCTGTCCTCTGTCATACCCACACTCCAGGAATTTACAAAGAGGAGCAGCGGATTTCCCTTAAGATCAGTAACTTTTTTCATATCAGAGGTTCCAATGATCTTATCCACTTTTACTTCTTCTTTATTTGCAATCCAGCGAATATGTTCATATGGAAGTGTTTCCAGACGGATATCTACATTATATTCATTTTCCAGACGATATTTCAGAACATCAAACTGCAGGACACCTACAACACCTACAATAATTTCTTCCATACCGGTATTAAACTCCTGAAAAATCTGAATAGCACCTTCCTGCGCGATCTGATTGATACCTTTAACAAACTGTTTTCTCTTCATAGTATCAATCTGACGGACTCTCGCAAAATGTTCCGGTGCAAATGTAGGAATACCTTCGAATGCAAACTTTTTACCGGGTGCACAGATTGTATCTCCGATGGAAAAGATACCCGGGTCAAAAACACCGATAATATCTCCGGCATATGCCTCATCTACCACATGGCGGGATTCTGCCATCATCTGCTGCGGCTGAAGCAGACGCATCTTTTTATCACCCTGCACATGATATACTTCCTGGGAAGCGTCAAATTTACCGGAACAGATTCTCATAAATGCGATTCTGTCTCTGTGTGCCTTGTTCATGTTTGCCTGGATTTTAAATACAAACGCTGAGAAATCATCATCCATGGGGTCAATTTCCCCAATATCAGACACTCTCGGAAGCGGTGATGTTGTCATCTTCAGGAAATGTTCCAGAAATGTTTCCACACCGAAGTTTGTCAGCGCAGATCCGAAGAATACAGGTGTCAGCTTACCTTTGCTTACCAGCTCCTGGTCAAAATCTGCACTTGCGCCGTCCAGAAGCTCAATCTCATCCAGAAGCTGTGCTTTCTGCTCCGGATCCATAATCTCATCTGCCCGGCTGTCACTTAACGGGATTTCCTCGATCACACCTTCTTTGGTACCTTTCTGTGTATCAGAAAAGGTAAGTATTTTCTCTGTATCACGGTCATAAACACCGCGGAATTTCTTACCGGAACCGATTGGCCAGTTGATTGGGCAGGTTGCGATGCTAAGTTCTTTCTCAATCTCATCAAGAAGGTCAAATGTGTCGTTTGCATCGCGGTCCATCTTATTGATAAATGTAAAAATCGGGATATGGCGCATTACGCAGACCTTGAACAGTTTTCTGGTCTGTGCCTCCACACCCTTGGAACCGTCGATTACCATGACTGCAGAATCTGCTGCCATCAGTGTACGGTAAGTATCCTCCGAGAAATCCTGATGTCCCGGTGTATCCAGAATATTAATGCAGTAACCATCATAATGAAACTGCAGAACAGAGGAAGTAACGGAAATACCTCTCTCTTTTTCGATCTCCATCCAGTCTGACACTGCATGGCGGGCTGTTGCCTTACCTTTAACACTTCCGGCAAGATTGATTGCTCCGCCATACAGCAGGAATTTCTCAGTCAGTGTAGTTTTACCTGCATCCGGATGGGAAATAATGGCAAATGTTCTTCTTTTTTCTATTTCATTCGTATACTTAGACACGTTCAGCCTCCTGTTGCGTTTTTTTATAATTGTTTGCATAAAACACCGGCAACAGCCGGTATCAGTTACGTTTTCTATTTTTTTACAGCATTCCTATTCTAGTATATGCACCTCTTTTCTGTCAAGATATATGTTCGCATATTCATATCAAAATATCAGTCATAAATATCAGTTGTATCGATTGCGGTATCCTCATATGGCTGTGCTGATGTTTCGCTGTCTTCCTCATACGAAGTATCTGCTGATGTTTCATCTGTCTGTGTTGTATCTTCTGCATCTTCACTCTCCTTCAGTGGGGTGATCACAATATTTTCTGGCGCAATTCCTGTTTTCCTTTTTACAATATCTTCAATCTGTGCTCTCTGTGCATCAGAAAGTTCTGCTTCAGGGATCACAACATCCGCAGTTTCTCCAGTAAGATTTACAACTACATTCTTAAAGCCCTTCGCCTCCAGCAAAAGCTCTGCTGCCGCTTCTTTTTCTGAAAGGTCTGTCATCGAGACCATCGTATGTATTGCCTCCTGCTTCTCTTCATCATCAATTTCTTCATTATTGATAATGTCCTGCAGATCTGCCTTGTTCTGTGAGCGCACCTGTTCTCTGCTGATCTTTGCCTGTGCGGCAAATCCTGTAGAACCCGTAAACACAGCCTCCCCGGGAGTATCCGTTTCCTGACTGTCTGTAAGACTGTTATCAGTCAGACCTCCATCTGCCTGATTTTCATCCAGAAGAGCAGTTTCATCTGTAAGATCATATCCTGCATCTTCAAGGATACTGCTGCTGTCCGTACTTGCCTCCTTATCCCTGAATCCAAGATCTACATCTGCAAAGTTCAGATATCCTGCCACTGCAATCAGAATTGCCAGCGATGTAATAATGACCTGATTTTTTCCGATGACTTTTTTCACATTTATCTCCTCATTTCATTTTCATTATTCTAATTCTATGAGCATCCACCTGAAATAATGCCATGACCGCCTCCTGAATATTTTGGACCACTACAGGATTTCCTCCACCTTCCGCAGAAATCAGAACACCGGTCACCTGTATGGTTTCTGAATTATAGAAGCTCTGCCTGTCTTTCTTCTCATCTGTCATCAGGATAACCTGTACCTTTCCCACCCCTTCCGTATTTTCAAGAAATGCTTCAAGTTTCTCTTCCAGAACACTTTTTTGCATATCTTCACTCTGCTCTCCTGCCGTATTTTTCTTTTGCTGCTTACTGGATACAGGCATCGCCGCTACTGCCAGAAGTACTCCGATGAGCAACAGGATTCCCCATTTTGCCGGATTCATTTCGGACAATCTGGATACAAATTCTGTTTTCTTTAAGTCCCCACTCTTCCACCAGCGCATCTTTAAGCTCCTTTCTCTCCTCCTGAGAAATTTCTGTCTTCAGTACAAGGTTTGCCTGCGTCTCCTCCCCTTCTATATTTACTTTCACCTTATATACTTCTATGCCTCTTTTTTCCAGAGTTTCCCGGATTTTCTGTTCCAGTTCCAGTTCGTAACCTTTTTCCAGATAGACTTTCTGAATATTCTGAAATTCCCGGAGTTCTTTCTCTCTGTTTTCTTCAGAAAAATTATCCAGAAAACTTTCCGTCAGTTCCGAACCTTTTCCAAGAATGGAAAATATCGGGGTACTCATCATAAAAATCAGCAGCAGGCCCATAAAAAAGCGTACATATTTCTCATACTTCTGGTCAGGTATCAGATTCAGAACCGCAGTGAAAAAGATATAAAATACTGCCAGATTTCGAATCCATAAATACAGCTCTTCTTTCATATGTTTCCTCCGGCAATCTTTCTGTCAGTTCATCAGGATACAGAAACTACAACTATCAGGAATGTCAGCATGCAAAGTACTTCTGCTGTCAGCAAAAGCTTTAAAAGCATTGCACATCCCTCCCCCATTGTACTCAGGGCTCCCACAACTCTTTTGTCAGAAATTGGCTGTGCAATCGCAGCCAGAAAACGATAAACCAGAGAAAGACTTCCATAATGGATAATCGGTCCTGCTCCAATCAGCAACAGAAGGATCACGATTACTGCGCCAAAACTGTTTCGCACCATCACTGCACTGGTCAGCACTAATTCTGTTACAGCGGTCACTGCATTTCCAATGCCGGGAATCGCACTCGCTGCCTTGCCAACAGCAGAACGCTTCATGGCATCCATCACCGGGCTCACCATATTCCGCACAATCTGCAGACCAACAATAGCTCCCAGAAGACTTTTCAACCCCCAGTTTACAGCTACATCCAAAAGTTCTGCCATTTTTGTAAGCATCTCCTCTTTTGACAAATAATTAACCATTTTCAGAAGCAAACTCAGGTTTACAGCAGGCAGAAACAGATTTGCAAGAAGCCACTGAACCGCCCAGATCATCAGCAAAATTCCTTCATAAAATGCAGCAGCTGTTGATGATCCGGTTGATGCAGCCACTGTCATAAAATAAGCCGGAGACAGAACTTTCATGAAATCCGTCAGTCCAAGAAGCCAGTTTGTAAGCGTACTTCCAAGCCTTGAGAAATTCTCCATAAGCATTGTAAACAGCGCAAGATAGACAATATAAAAGCTGATACTGCCAGCCTGTCCGTTTCCGAAAACATCAGCAAACTCTGCCAGCACCGCTGCAATAAAAATCACAAGTAAAAGTTTCAGTATTAATCCTTTTTCATTCTCCATATCCGAAAAAAAGAGACTGTACAAAAAGCTCCGTACAGTCTCTTTTGAAACAGGCTCCTCCCCGTTTATGATATTCATCAGTGCTTCCCTGACAGAAAAAACATGGTCATCCATAATCTCATCCAACATTTTCTGCACATCATCAATCTGTATCTCTTCCATTAGATTCTCCTGCAGGATCTGTACTGAAGAATCTTCTTTCTGCTCTGTCTGCGCAGCCGCATATACGGATACTATATGATTCTGAAAGAATGTAAGATATGACACTCTTCCCACCAAAAGTATACATGCCAGTATACACCAGTAACCTTTCCACAGATCTGCCTGTTCCCTGATACTTCTCTCTTTATCCTGCCTCATATCATAAACTCCGAAATCGTATCCAGAATTGCCAGCAGTACCGGCATACTCAGAACCATCACAGACAGTTTACAGAACAGGTCGATCTGTGTTCCGATCATCTGATATCCGGCATCTTTGCAGATTGCAGATGAAAACTGTCCGATATATGTGATCCCGATAATCTTAACCAGAACTGTGAGATAACTGCTGTCTATGGGGAAGCTTTCTCTCAGCCTGTTCATGGTTTCAAACAGATAAGAAACTTTTCCTGCTGCAAGACCAAGAATCAGAAAACCCGTCATCATGGTCACAAGTGCAGCAAATTCCGGTCTGGTTTCTTTTAGAATAAAACCAAGCATCATTCCGCAGATACCCATGATTGAAACTTTCACAATATCCATGCCATTCAAACCTCTTTCTGTTCTGTCAACTGCCATAACAGTTGATTTGAAATCACAGCACAAACAACTGCTGAATACTTTCAAACAGTTCATAAATATATGGAACAATCCAGAACAGCACCATCAGGAGCCCCGCCAGGCTTACCAGAAATGCCTGTTCATCCCTTCCACTGTGTTTTAGGATCTGGCAGAGAACAGAAACCAGAATCCCTACTGCAGCGATTTTAAAAATAAGACTTACCTCCACAGTCTCTCCTTTCCGGCTTCTGCTGCCAGATATAGCAAAACAGTAATCTACACAGTAAAGAAACAGATTATAAATACGTGCTCACCAAAAAAAAACAGCCACAAATATTCCGCCCAGTATTCCCATACTGCGGTATAATTTTCTTTTTTCACAAAAATCTTTCCTGAGTTCCCTGATCGCATATTCTGTTTCCTTTTCCATCAGATCCATCTGTTTTAGCTGCATATCCAGTCCAAGATAACCAAGCTGATCTCCCAGTGAATAAAATCTGTCTCTCTCTTCCTGCGAAAGACAATCCAGATTCAGACACTTTCCGGCCGATTCTCTGAAGATTGTCCCAAAGGAATCCCCTGTTTTTTCTTTCATTTTCTGTGCCGTAAGTATAAAAAATTCTCTGTACTTCCCTTCCAGTTTCCCGGAAGCACCTGTAAAGGCATCGTACAGAGATTTATTTCCATAACGTATTTCTCCTCTTAGGAGGATGATCATCCGTAAGATCATTTCCATCATCTTTTTGCGTCTGCCAAGTTCATTGCTCATGGCAAAACCGCAACCGATACCGGAAATTACAATTACACATAATCCTACTGTTCTAAGCATACTTTTCCATTTTCATCTAATACAGCTTTCAGACATCCTGCCTGAGCATTTTTGTCCAGGATAATATAACGTTCAAATACTTTCTCACCCATGAGCTTATAAAAAAATGGCTGATCCAGAACATCCTCCAGACAGCTTCCATGTGCAGTTGCGATCAGCTTACATCCGCAGTGGATCACTGAGTCAACTGCCTTGAAATCCTCTTCACAGCCTAACTCATCCACTGCAACCACATCCGGTGACATGGAACGGACCAACATCTGCATACCTTCTGATTTCGGACAGCAGTCCAGCACATCTGTACGCATTCCCAGATCATTCTGAGGAATTCCCTGATAACAGCCTGCCAGCTCACTTCTCTCGTCCACCACACCTATTGTCAGACCCTGGGTATTGGCCCATCCATTACTGAGCTGCCTGATAATATCTCTGAGCAGCGTAGTCTTTCCACACCTTGGCGGTGAAATGATCAATGTATTTGCAACCCATTTCTCTGTACGGATATAAGGCATCACCTTATCCGCACATCCCTGAATCTCATGTGCCAGACGGACATTGATGCAGGAAATATATTTCATTCCCATGATCCTGCCCCGATCCAGCACTACCTTTCCGGTCACACCTACTCTGTGACCACCCTGAACACTGATAAATCCCTGTCTGATCTCATCCTCATAAGCATACAGGGAATATCCTGTGACTGTCTCGTATACACATCTCCGAGCCCACGAGACTAGCGCTCATCTCGTATGCCGTCTTCTGC
>ENA-OZGR01000905-OZGR01000905.1-human-gut-metagenome-genome-assembly--contig:-NODE-905-length-8873-cov-8.673962_pt1 | contig 8873 bp, 8 predicted proteins | sample MGYA00244660_ERZ653666 | MGnify/ENA primary metagenome ERZ653666 (study PRJEB26926, sample SAMN06165280) | human gut metagenome | biome: ENVO:00009003; feature: ENVO:2100002; material: ENVO:00002003...
AGTAGGGTAAGAACCCGGCGCCTTGCCATATTGCTATGGTAGGTTTCCGAGAACTCCCCTCCGAACCGGACTTACACCTCTCAGCGTATCCGGCTCTCCAGATGTCAGTCTAATTTCCCCGCGTGTAACTTATCGTGACAGTAGACGCAGAGTGCCATTGTCTTGCGCTTACGCCCAATCATGGCGATTTCCCATTGTTTTCTGCCACTTAAATCTTTGAGTTTTCGTACATGGTGTATTTCAAGCGGCACATTTTCTGCGCCGCACCACTCGCATTGGTTCGCTTGCAGCCTTTTAATCAGGCTGTTGCGTCCATAATTCTCAATGGCTCGTGCTACTATATCGGGATTTCCGCTTTCTACTTTGGTATTCCGGCGGAAACCGTCATTGTAGAACAGCACTTTTCCAACCTTGCCGTTTTTCTTCGGATACTCCACAACAAAATCTTTCCCTTGACGGTACTTGCGGATAATTCTGCTGATTCGTGTCCGATATTTTCCAGCAAAGGTTTTGAGCATACTGTATCTCATTACATAGTAGAAGTTATTGAGTACAGACACGTTGTTTGCAAGTCGGTAGTAGTTATACAATCCACGAATTTCTGCGTTGTACTGGTTTAGGATTTCCAAATCGTCCAAGTGCAACAGGCGAGTGCGCCGGACAGGTTCCCAAACCTCTTTGTTTCCATTTTGTTTGTCGTATTTAATCTTGAGGGCATTGTAGGAGAACAGTCGTTTTACCCACTTATCATGGGGAACATAGAGCAAGACTTTTCCATTGTTTACCCGTCTGGTAGTCCCGGTTTTGGTCTTTTTGTTGTATTCGCCTTTGGCGATTGTGACCTCATATCCCAAGAACTTCGCAGAGTCATGTCCATGAGTAATCAATGTCTTTTCCCCAGACATTTCCAGATGAAGTTTCTCCCGGATAAAGCAGCCTACATCTTGTTTAATCTGTTCTGCGTCCCCTTTGCTACCGATAACTCCAATTAAGAAATCATCGGCATATCGGATATAGCAAATCCGTTTATAGCTATCGTCCATCTGGTCACTATACGGCATAGATTTCAGACTACGCCGCAGTTCCCGGATTTCTGCAATTAGACCTTCTTTTTCTTCCTCGCTCATTTTAGAGAGATTTCTTTTAAGCCTTTCTTCTTTCCCCCGGCAGACATCCAGCTTCTTCTTGAACGCAGGATTGATTTTACGGCGGTTTCCGCAGTTGAATTTCTCTGCATACTCTGCCATATAGCTGTCCAGTTCGTTCATGTAGATGTTTGCAAGGATAGGGCTGATGATGGAGCCTTGCGGAGTGCCGGAATAAGTATTGTGATAATTCCAATCCTCCATATGTCCAGCTTTCAAGAACTTCCAGAGCAGACCGATGAAATGTTCGTCTGCAATCCGCTTTCGCAAAATAGCAATCAGCACATGATGGTCTACGTTGTCAAAACAGCCCTTTATATCTCCCTCAACGAACCACTTTGTCCCCGTAAAATATTTCTGTACGTATTTGAGTGCCGTATGACAGCTTCTGTTTATACGGAAACCGTGGGAATAGTCGCTAAAGGTTGGCTCATAAATGCTCTCTAAGATGAGCCGCACCACCTCCTGTATCAGTTTATCGTCGAATGACGGTATCCCCAGAGGACGCATTTTCCCATTGGATTTCGGGATATACGTTCTCCTTGCCGGGTTAGGCTGATAACTGAAATCCCGCATCTTTTCAATGAGGGCGTTTATCCTTGCCATTCCCATTCCGTCAATGGTTTTGCCGTCTGTTCCGGCTGTCATGTTGCCTGGTTTCGCCTGTATCCGCTGATATGCCAGCAGATAGAATTGTGGATTGTACAGGTTGCGGTATAACCGCTCGTACTTGTAACTCTTGTTACACGCCTTGGATTTTAGGCTTTCCAACACATTTTCAGGACTTCTCATAATGCCTCACGCACCTTTCCTTTTTATGAATTGGTTGACATCCTGCCTCCCTTCGCCATGTAGACGGCTTTCTCGCCCTCGGACTACTACGGAGGCTCCGTTGCCATGCCGGATATTCAGCGTCATCTTTCTTGGGTTTTTACCCCTTGAAATTTATCGCCTTGCGGCATTACGCATAGCCGGATAGTTCCGGCGTTCCGGTTTAGGCAATCTCCAGTTAGACACTTTGGGAAAAGCGTATTGTGATGTCGGTAGTGGGTTTTCGTCCTTTTCCGCTTACTGCGGCTGGCTGTCATAAGTATCGTGCGGTCTGTGTTTACCTGTCACATTCCGCTATGACATACGGCGAATACAACCATCCTGCGCCGTCGGGTCGAGTATCCCGCCTCGGACTGCCCTTAAAGCAGTTTAGCCTTGCTCCTCATTCACAATGTTGCGTCTTGCCGCTCAGTCGTGGGTAGATGGTTTTCCCAACTTGCGATTTTTCCGATACGCTATTGTCCCCCTTGTGGTTTCCCTCCGGGGTAAATCGGATGACGCTAAAGTGACGCTTTTCACGTCTTTGATACTTTTCTTTACCGGCTTGCTAAAGCCGGGTTCCCAAAATGCCCGCACACCGCCTTTGGATGAAAAGCGGCGCTTCTGGACGCGCAATATATTTCAATCATTCTTCCGTACACCAGAACGAAAATGATGATCCCCATGATCTGCATGGTCAGCCCGATCACAGAGGACTGGAGCCACAGGCCAAGGAGCGGCCCCAAGTCCATGCCCTCCAGCGTGGTTTCCAGCTCCGCCAGCATATCCGGCGTAATGTCGGTGGAGCCTTGGATGAGCCCCGCCGCATCCGCAATCACGCTCTGCGACACATCGAACACCGCCATGACAATATCAAAGGTGTTGGAAAGAATGAGGATGGCACAAGCGGTTTTGAATACCCACTTGTAGATATTCGCCACATCAAACTCGTGCATATTGTTCTTTTCCAAAAGCATCTGTATCAGCTCGTAGGTGGCAACAAAGGTCAGCACCAATCCGGCAATCGGCAGGATCACCGTTTCGGAAAGCTGGCGGATAAGGGAGAAAACCCCGGCGTTCCATGCCGCCGGGGTAGTCCCTACCTGTACCGCAATCTCTCCGACTTTGGCATTGACGGTATCAAAGAGCCCTTCGAGGTTCCCCATGATGCCGCTGATCAACAGCTCTTTCAGCCAGTTCGTGAGCCAATCGGCGAGAAAATCCATAAGCCCTCCTTAGAACAAGCCAGACAACAGGGGGATCAGCGTGGTTCCCAAAAGGATGATGCCGCCGCCAGCCATGAGCTGCTTCATGCCCTGGCTTTTGGAACCTGGGTTGTCCGATCCATAGCCCTCCAGCAGATTGACAACGCCCCACACGCCAAGTCCAGCGCCGAGGGCTACAACAAGAGTCTGCAAAGTATCAATAGCGGAAGTGAAAAACTGCATAGAGCCTCCTTTTCTCCGGGGTATTCCCGGCCATGAAAAAAGCCGCCATTTCTGGCGGCAGGTTACATACTTCGGGACACTTTGTCCCAAAGCCCTATTTATGCAAAGGCGTCCGGATCGTCGATGTCATCATAATTGAGGATGTCCTCGTCCTCGCTTGTGAGCCCATCGTCCGGCACAGCCACGGCATACACCTCACACAGCTCGTCCGGCCCGGGCCGCCTGCGGCGGTTAATGAGCCGGTCAAGGTCAAAGGCGTTTTTCTTTTTGTCGGCTTCAGCCGTATATCGGTAGTTCGGGTGCTTTTTCAAATCGTATTTCGGGGAATAGAACGGGGGCAGGCCCCGAAGCTGTAAAATGCACTTATCCCCGGGCATGGTCGCCAGTTCGCTGGGTGTCATCAGCTCCCGGCCCAGCCGCTGGTTATTTTGACTGTAGCTTTCCGACTGGCCACGGGAGCGGCTGTCCGTCTGCATGGAGATGGTAGCCTTACCCAGCCAGTTCTCGGATATTTCCTTGATGGTGCTGGCCTCCCGGCCCCCGAGGAATATCACGCTGTCCATATTTCCCAAAATGGTTTCGGCGTGTTTATCGTAAATCGCCTTACACTGGGCCAACTGCTGGTAGAACAGCGTCAGGCTGATCTCACGGGAACGGATAACAGCCACGATCTTTTCAAGCTGGGGAACCTGTCCTGTGTTGGCGGCCTCGTCCCACAGCACCCGTACATGGTGGGGCAGGCGGCCTCCGTGAACATTGTCGGCCCTCTCGCACAGCAGATTGAACATCTGCGAAAAGGCCAGAGCCACAAGGAAGTTATAGGTTTGCGTAGTGTCCGAGATGATAAAGAACACCGCCGTTTTCCGATCCCCGATGCGGTCAAGCTCCAGCTCGTCATAGGCCATGACCTCCCTAAGCTGGGGGATGTCAAAGGGAGCCAGCCTTGCACCGCAGGAAATAAGGATGGATTTTGCTGTTTTGCCGCTGGCCAGTTTGTACTTTTTATACTGCTTGACCGCAAAGCAATCCGGCTTTCGTTTTTCCAAGCCCGCAAACATATAGTCCACGGCGTTCATAAAATCCTCGTCATCCTCCTTGACCTCCATCCCGGAAATCATGTCAACCAATGTGTTCATGTTCCGATCCTCAGCGGGGCCTTCAAAAATGATATATGCGATGAGGGCGCAGTAAAGCAGGGTTTCCGATTTTGTCCAGAACGGATCGCCTTCCTTGCCCTCGCCTTTGGTGTTGGAAATGAGAGCGTCCACAAATTTAAGGATGTCGGCTTCGTTGCGGATGTACGCCAGCGGGTTATAGTGCATGGATTTTGTGAAATCAATGGAATTGAACACTTTGATCCGATACCCACGCTTTTGCAGGAAGTGGCCCACCTGCCCGAGAACGCCTCCTTTGGGATCGACACACACATAGCTGCATCCGCCGTTTTTGTCTGAGCTGGCCTGCAAAATCTGCGGGGTAAGCCAGAACCGGGTTTTGCCGGAGCCGGACGAACCGATCACACAGGCATTGAGGTTGCGGGCGTTGGCCGGATTTTTCGGACGGGTATTCATGGTAAGGAACTCCGTCCTGGTCAGAATGATGTTGTTTTCAAACTTTGGATCTACGAAAGGGGCTATATCTTTCGGACAGCCCCAACGGGCTGATCCATACTCCTCATCCCGCCGAAATTTTTTGGCGTTTTTGCTTTTCACATAGACCATCACCCGGAACGCCACAGCCCCCACAATGCCAACGAGCCAGTCAAAGGGAGCAAGCCCCGGGGCAAAGTCGGCAAAGGCCGGGCCAATGGTCTGGCCCAGCCCCATGAGTTTATGAGCAAAATCCGCACCCGCCGCCAGACGGTAGGCCGTCCCCAATTTCAGACAGGCCCACAAAATGAACAGGTAGGGAATGTTGGGAATGAGGTATTTCTTGATTTTATCGTTCTTCACGAACCACCTCCTTTGTCCGCTCTTTCGTTTTGGGCTTTTCTTGGGCGAGCTGTTCCGCCGCTTGTTTGAGCTGTTCCCTAATCGGGATGCGGCTGGATTTTGACTTTCCAAGCAGTTTCCGGGAATAGCTTTCAAAACAGGCGGTGATGGCATCTGCCTGTCCCGCCTTGAAAAACAGCAGGTATTTGTCCGGCCCGGTTTTGTAAAAGGCATAGTCCACATTGAAACGGCGGGCCATACGGTCAAAGAGCTTCGGAGCCTCCACCTCGATGCTGTTCACACTTTCGCCGTGGGCCATGAGCTTTTTCACGCTCTGCCTGCCGTAGGGCCTTTGGGCTTTCTTATGCCGTTTGGCGATCTGGCGGCCCGCCGCCCGGAGTACATAGGCCAGCCCCCGGGCTGTCAGCTTGCTGGCCCGGACAGAAATCGCTATGGAGCTCCGGGAAATTTCTTCATCAATCAGTTACACCGCCTCCTTTCGCCTTGGGACAAATTGTCTCGAAGTCCCGTTACCGTTCCTCATGGTGTTTTTCAGCCAGCCGCCGGAACCCCTCCTTTGAGGAACCGTCAATAATTTCTTGATAAGCGGCCATCTGCTCCCGGATCGAAAGCTGGGGGTAAGCAAAAACCCTGTGTTCAGCGGGGATGTCCTGGGGGCCGTGGTAGACCTCCCGGAAATCGTCACTTACCTTCGTCACATAGCCGCCCGGTGCAAAATGTCCGTTTTCGTTGATGGAAATGTCCCGCCCGTATGCTTCAAAGTCAAAGTAGGGTTTTATATTATCCGGCACTTCGAGACTTTCCATATCCTCCACATAAAGGCGGCCCAGCATTTCCTCATTGTCCACGCCGGGATGAAAGTCGTAGCAGTCCAGATTTTGCGTAAGGTTGATCAAGTCCTGCACCGAGCCACAATGCTGGCCGCTGTCCATAACCGCTTCCAGCGTTTCCCGTTCTGATGTGGAGAGTTCCTTCAGCAGATGGGCCAGATGGTTAAGCTCGTCAATGTTTTCATACTCGCCCAGATAGTCATAAAGGCCGAGAATGTCGCTGTCAAAGGAGATAATAAAGTATTCCTGGCAGCGCACCCCGTCCACGCCGATCCGCTTTAAGAGGGACTGCACCTCCTCCGTGTTGGTGGGGAAATGCAGCGTTTCCCCCACCAGATGCCCCGCACTGTAAAGGGCAGGATTTGAAATGAAAGCCTCAAAAACAGACTCCATCAGCGTTTGCCCTGTCCCTTGACGGTCAGGATGCCCTCAAGGGTGGTGGCGGTAATTCCCAGCCGCTGGGCCACGGCAATATCATTTTTCATGGCCTCGGTCATGGTGTGGCCGCAGACCACCAGCACATGGGAGCGGCGGAGCAGGTCACGGCCCATGTCGATGCCGCTTTTATGCTCCTCGGGTACTGCGTCATTGAGAAACAGGGGCAGATAAAGGGGCGGACAGATCGGGGAAAAGCCTGCCTCATAAACCGCCCGGCAGTAGCGGGCGGCCTGTTCTGCGTTTTCACTGTCGCCGCCAAGCCATGCGGCGGTAATGTATGCAAGGGGACGCTTCATAGTCAATACCTCCGATATTTTAATAAGAAAGTTCAGCCCAATCCCCCCGCCCTTTCCCAATCATGGGAAAGGGGGCGGCTCTGGAGGATATACCCCCGCCGCTTGCCGGGGAAATAGCACAGCCGGGGCAGACCGTCAAGGGCGGGCCGCCGTAAAACGGCGGTGCGATGCACCCTTGACAGCCCGCTCCCGGCTGTACGAAAAAACAGGCGGCGACGGGGGATATATACCACCAGAGCCATGATGCGGAGGGCAGGGCCCTCGGGACAAAATGTCTCGAAGTGGTTACTTGTCCTGCTCCATCTTTTTCGGAGCCTTTGCCAGCTCGGGCGGCTGTTTCTCTTTCCACTCGTCCAGCAAAGTCATGATCTGCTCCTTCATTTTGGCGGGAGTGGCCTCCTTGCCAAAATACTTTTCCAGTTCAGCGGTAGAAATAATCACGCCTCGATCCTCCTTTTTCTTTTCTGATAAGATGCCGTCAATGACATCACCATTGAGTTTCCCGTCCTTGTCCAGCTCCCGGAGCTTTTTCGCCTGGGCCAGAGAGGGGGACGCCTGTTCTCCGTCAATGGAAACAGCGATCAGCCGCTGGTTTTTGGGGCGGATATAGGAAATCTCCACAGCGGGCATAAAGCCCATTTTTTTATCGTCCACCTTGTCCAGCAGTTCCGGCACAAGGGAGTTCAGCCGCAGATAACGCATGACCTTTTTATAGTTCATGTCGTGCGCCTCGCCCACGATCTCAACGGAGCGTTTTCCAATATCGCCCTCGGCCACATTTTTCAGCCGCCCGCCCTGGTGCTTGATGTCCTCCACTTCCAGCTCCAGCAGGGCGGCCAGTTCGCTGGGGAGCGTCTGATCCCTCTGCTTATTGCTGTCCTTCATGGCCTGTACCGCCTCGTGGTCAGTCATTTCCCGGACGATAAAGGGCATTTCCTTCAGCCCGGCCAGCTCACAACCATGATGGCGGCGATGGCCTGCCACGATCTCATAACCGTTTCCGTCTTTTTCTGGGCGGGCAAGGCCGGGAACCATTACGCCGTTTGCCTTGATGGACGCTACCGTTTCCTGCATTTTGGCATCGTCCCGCACCTTAAACGGGTGGGGACGGAATGTGTGGAACGGATGCATTTCGGAAAGTTTCAGATAGACCAGCTTTCCTTCCTCCACAGGACGGGGTGGAGCGGCTGGCTCAGGCGGAGCCTGTTCCGGGGCCGGAGCCGCATTTTCGGGTGGGGCCTTTTCGGGTTCCGGGGCAGCTTTAACCTCCGCAGCCTTTTTCCCACTTCGGGACAATTTGTCTCGCTTAGTCGGCGTGGCCTCGCCGGGGGCCGCCTTATCCGCCTTGGGTGGGCGGCCCTTGCGGGGCTTCGCCGCCTCCTTGACAGTAGGCTCCGCTTTTTCCTCTTTTGGAGGACGGCCCCGACGGGCCTTTTTCGGTTCGTCATCCCCAGCGGCGGGAGGTTCCTCCTGCGTTTTCTCCTCCGGCTCTTTTGCCGCCTCCTCTTTTTCTACCTCGGCCCGGGCTGTCTGCCGCTTTTCATTCATCAGCTCATTGATTTTGTCAAAGGACACCACCACATCACCGGGCTCGGGCTGGGCAGGCCCCTCCTGCTGGGGTGTGGGAGCGGCAGTCTGTTCGGGAGCCGGAGCCTGGGGCCCGTCAGCCGTAACAGGAGCGGGAGCCTCCGGGAGCTTCTCCTCACCGGGGCCTGTGTTCAATTTTTCATTTGCCATTCACTATCCTCCTTTTCATGAAAGTTGCACAATTTTGCGGGTTAAATTTCTGTAATTATTTTTCTGCCTCCTTCCGGTCTATCCACGCAAAAAAGCCGCCCGATTTTAACGCCGGACGGCTTTTTGTGTAATGTGATAGATCAAATATTATTTTTTGTGGTTCGTAGGCTCCGAAAAGCCTTGTATTTACAGCGTTCCTAATAGGAAACAATCATAT